>Ga0180431_10000133_pt1 | contig 95939 bp, 78 predicted proteins | sample SS_ome_11_FD_132459 | JGI IMG/M metagenome (GOLD analysis project Ga0180431, IMG submission 132459) | Hypersaline lake sediment archaeal communities from the Salton Sea, California, USA - SS_1_MS_1 metaG | ecosystem: Environmental > Aquatic > Non-marine Saline and Alkaline > Hypersaline >...
ACGGCGACGCCTACAACAATCTCGCCAGCCTCTATTACATGGTCAAGAAATACTCACAGGCCATGGAGTATCTGAAGCTGGCCGAAGAAAACGGCGCTCAGGTCAATCCCAAGTTCAAGGAAGCTCTGCAGAAGGCCATCGGGAACGACTCGTGATGTTCCGGGTTAGGAACGGGATGTCTACGGCCTGATGAACCGAACTTTTCGAAACAGACGGCCTTAATGCCGGATTTGTTGCGGAGCCGACTGAAGTCCTGATCACTGAATGCATCTATAGTGACGCCGGCCTTATAGATGTTGGGGGGGGGGAATACACGCGCATTTTGAGCATCAAATCCGCAGGAGACCTTAAAGTCAAGGGGGGAGCCCGACGGGTTTTTGCATACAAACTATTGGATGATATTCAATAAATTGGATGCGGGGACATCCAAAAACATCGAAATTAAAAGAAAACAAACAAGTTATAGAATAATATATCTTGGCATAATTATTGCATTAAAAAGAGTGAAGGATGGAGGGTTTCTCATTATCTTCCAGATTATATCGAATTTTAAGGAGGTGCTTCTGGGGAGAAGTATAATTATTAGGCAAAGAGGGGATGGTTTTTTCCCATCCTCAGGGAAAAATTTTTAGCCTCGATAGATCGGGGTTAAGAAGGAGGACTTAATGAAAAGGTTTTTAACGTTTCTGCTGGCGCTTATCGTCATCTGCGCTAGCTTTGCTGCTGCGCAAGAACAGACCGGCATCGTTATCGGTACGGTCAAAGACGCTGAAGGCACTCCTCTTCCTGGTGTGACGATTGAAGCCACGAGTCCCACGCATATCGGAACGGTGACGTCCATTACGGATGAAGTCGGTCGTTACCGTCTGGTAGGATTGACTCCGGGCACGTTTACCATAACGTTCTCACTGCCCGGATTCAACACCCTGCGTCGTGAGGGAATCCTGGTTCGTCTGGGAAGGACGTATTCAGTCGAAATCACGCTGTCACAGACCACGATGGAAGAAGAGGTCACCGTTATCGGTGAATCGCCCGTGGTCGACATCAAGAAGAGCGGAACCACCACCAATATCGGCAAGGAGATGTTCGCCAAACTTCCCAAGGGAAGAGACTTCACATCGGTCGTCACAGTTGCGGCCGGAGTGAACGAGGAGGACATGGCCGGTGGAACGTCGATGGACGGCGCCAGCGGTTCCGAGAACATGTTCTTCGTCGACGGTGTGGACACCACCAGCATGTATGAAGGGACATCGTCCCAGCGGGTCGTTTTCGAATTCGTCGAGGAAGTTCAGGTCAAATCGAGCGGATACGAAGCCGAGTTCGGCGGCTCGATGGGTGGTGTCATCAACGTCATCACGCGGTCGGGCGGAAATGAGTTCCACGGTGAACTCAGCGGTTATATGAGCGGAAGCGCTCTGCAGGCCATGCCCGGAAACCAGAATCACTACCAGGTGCTGCGCATCAACCCGATCGACGACGTCACGGCGGAATATGTCGACTTTCCCGAAGACACATGGAATACTTTCGATGTCGGTCTCGGTCTGGGCGGCTATCTGCTGAAGGACCGCCTGTGGTTCTTCGGAAGCTTCATGCCTCGATTCACGAATACCGACCGCTCGGTCGTGTTCATCGATGATGGAGTTGAACGGACCACGAACCAGAAGCAAAACAGCTATTTCTCTCAGGCCAAACTCACGGCTCAACCTATCGGCGGCCTCCGCCTGAGCGCCAGCTACATCAACGATTTCTACAAATGGAGAGGCGCTCTGGCCGATTTGGACGGAACGGGATCCACGGAATACCAGTATGATATCTACGGATTCGACAATCCCGGGTACACGGTTGGTTTCCGCGCCGACTACATCGCTTCCGACAGCCTGTTCTTCGCCCTGAACGGCGGCTATTTCCGCACCAACGAAGAGCAGCTGGTGGGACCTTCCGGTCCGCGCTACTACTTCCTCTATTCCAACATCGGTTTCGGCGGGGAAGAACACGGCAAGTACTGGTACAATTATTCCTATGACGACGGCTACCAGACCACCCGGAACATCCAGGACCGCTTCGTCGGCAACTTCGACACCACGTTCTTCGTCGATCTGGCCGGTGAGCATGTCTGGAAACTGGGTGTGCAGGCCGTCCGGATCGGACAGGATGTGGACGATGCCTATCCGTATGACTACAACCGTTTCTACTGGGGACAGACCTATCGGTCTCCCAACCCGGCAATCGGTGACGTCGACGGGACATACGGTTATCTCCATACCCGCGAACCGTTCGGAACCATCGCCAAGATCCACAGCATGCGCTGGGCCATCTTCCTTCAGGACAGCTGGACCATCGCCGACAAACTGACCTTGAACCTGGGTATCCGGGCCGAGAAAGAGGACATCCCGTCCTTCAGCGATCTGCCCGAGTACCAGGATCCTCCGATCCAGTTCGGGTTCGGAGACAAACTGGCTCCGCGCATTGGTTTCGCCTATGACGTGCTGGGCGACAGCACCTTCAAGGTCTTCGGAAGCTTCGGGTTCTATTATGACGTCATGAAGCTCGAAATGGCCGAGGGGTCTTACGGCGGATTCAAATGGATCTCCCACTACTATGAAATGAACACCCTGGATTGGAAAGTCGCGGAGACCACGCATCCCGATCTGAACATGGCGCCCGACTTCGTTTACATCGAATCCCTCAACTGGAGGATCCCCTCGTTCGACACCACCCAGCCGGATATGAAACCGTATCAGAAGGTCGAATATACCGCCGGAATCCAGAGAAAACTCGGTGAGGACGTCTCTCTGACAGCCCGCTGGCTGCACAACAAAATCCTGTGGGCGATCGAGGACATCGGCGTGCAGACTCCCGCCGGAGAACAGTACTACAACGGCAACCCCGGCTCGGATTGGATCAATGCGATCTATCTCGAGAACCTGGGCCCCAACATCCCCGAGTGCCCCAGGGCACAGAGACGCTACCACTCCGTCAGTGTCGGACTGGACAAACGGTTCAGCAACAACTGGATGGGCGGTTTCCATTACACCTGGAGCAACCTGTGGGGGAATTTCTCCGGACTGGCCAGTTCGGATGAATTCGGACGGCGGTCGCCTAACGTCGAACGCTATTTCGACATGTGGCATCTCCACCGGACGCAGACCATGGAAGACGCCGTCGGCAAACTCCCGACGGATCGTCCCCACCAGTTCAAACTCTACGGCAGCTACACCTTCGATTTCGGTCTGACCGTAGGATTCTATTCTTATGCAATGAGCGGAACCCCGATCAGCCGCCAGTTGTCCATCAACAGCGTCAGCTTCTATCCTCTGGGCCGGTTTACGGACGGCCGTACGCCGTTCCTGACAAGGACCGACCTCTACCTGGAATACAACTTCAAATTCGGCGGCAGATATTCCATGCAGGTTAACGCCAACATCACCAACCTCTTCAACCAGAGAATCGCACAGCGCGTTTACAACACCATGTACCGCCAGGGCTTTTACCTGGATGACGAGTACCTCGCCTCCGGTATCGACTACTTGGCCGAAGCGACGGCCGCCGGTGTCGATCCCGAGCCCCGCTTCCTGATGGAGTATCGCTATACGGACGGAATCGATGTCCGTTTGGGCGTCAAGTTCATCTTCTAAACTGTAATCAGTTCGCGTAGACGTTCAAGCCTCCCTTCCTTTCGAGGAAGGGAGGCTTTTTTTTGGGCCTGAATTATTCATGGAAATGGCTGATGAAGTCGGAGAAAAACCTCTTTTGGTAAAAATCAATATTCTCATCAGCCCTTTCCACCCCCGGGACGAGCCGATCTCACCATGTCGACTTCGTTGCCGTCCGATCGGCGTACTTTAGTACGCCTCACGAACGGCTTCCTTGTCGCCGCGGTAATCTCGGCCCGTGAATAATCCAGGCTGGTGCTGGGCCTTGAGTATGGTTTTTACCTTAATTCCAGGGCGGGGTGGGTCGGCGGGTGGCGCGGAGGGTGGTATGGAGGGTATGGATCTAAAGGGAAATCACCTCAACATACAAGAGCATGAAATAGAAAACGGAGGGGAGAATGGACTCCCCTCCAGTAGGTCGCTACATTTTTTCCAGGTAATCCAGAATCCCGGTGACGGTGGCCGCCTGCGGATGATCCGGCGCGAGTTCCATGAATTTAGTGAAATTCTCCTTGGCCATTCCGTAATCGGCTTGATTGAGATAGACATATCCCAGCTTGAGATAGGGATCTGCCCAATCAGGTTTGATCTCGATGGCTTTGCTGAAATACTCGACGGCTTCTCCCATATTGTTGTTGGAGAAGTAGATCTCGCCGACATTGTAGGAGAGGATCTGATCGTCGGGGCTCAACTCGATCGACTGCTTGAAATATTCCTGGGCTTTTTCGAGGTCCTGCTTCTTGAGATAAACCTCTCCGATAGCGGCGACCGACTTCGCCTTGAGCTTGATGTCGGGATTTTCAATCTCCTTATCAAGCTTTGCGATGACGGCCTCGTATTCCGTGAGAGCGAGGTCGAACTGACCGGTTTCCGCATAACAGTTGCCGATGTTGAAGCGGATCTGGTATACCTCGGGATTCTGTTCCATGAATTTCTGATATAACGCCAGCGCTTCTTCGAAGTTTTCCGCTTCGAAGGCATTGTTGGCCTCTTCAAAAAGCCGGATGGCCTCCGGATCTTCGCTGACCGGTACTTCAGCCGCTTCGAGCTGGAGCAGGATGAAAGGATTGCGATTGACTTGGCTGACCTCGATCCGTCGCTGGTTGGGGAGAAATCCCGGGGCGGAGGCATACACCACGGCAAGGCCGCTCTGCAGTCCTGCCATTTTCCAACCGCCGTCTTCCTCGGTTTTTACTATCTTCTCGAAGGCCTCTCGTCTTCTTGTCTGATCCGCCAAGAATTTAACCAGGACTTCCGCCTGCGCAATCCCGTTTCCCTGTTTATCCGTGACTTTTCCGCTGAGGCGCGCCAGTCCGCGGACATCCTTTTGTGCGCTGAGCAGTACGACGGTGCTCATCAGGAGACACATGATGACAACCATATGGACTGCAATATGCTTTTTCATGATAACCTCCAATCATTATCCATCGAGGACTAATATATTATTCCCTTTGGTGCCTTGTCTTGTAAACAAAAATCAGTGGATCCATACGAGGCTCCCGGCTAAGTTTCCACCTTGAATTTTATGGTCTTTGATATTCGGTTTTCATCCGTGGTGTTCTCAAGCTCGATCTTTAATTCATACTCCCCGGCCGCCAGAGAGATCGGATATCTGATCTCATATTTCTTGTCCTGCATTTGCTCCAACTCGGCTTCCGTCAGGGAGATCGTATAATCCCTGTTTCCTTCCCATACCGTTTTATTGTTTTTTCCCGTTGTCGCAATCAGGGAAAGGCTGAGGATCGTTTCCAGCTTTTTCTCGTTTTCGGTCAGCCATATATTTGCATAGGGGATCTTCAGGACAAGGATTTTTGAGCTGTTTTTCCCCTCGAAAAAGCTGAGCTCGAAATCGAAAACCACCTCATCCTTATCGATTTTGGGCTTCCAGTCCATCTGGGTTTTTTGGATCTGGGCCAGATTATAGGCGCTGCCGGGCACCATCTCGTAATTCCCGCTCCAGTCCCGGTCGACGAAAAAAATGGGATAAAAGCCGTACAGCCACACCTCATAGGGAAGATCCCCGATCTGATATCCGGTGGGGTAGGTATAGCGCTCTCCCGGAGGGCCGAGCAGGATATAAATGCGTCCGCGGTCCGACAGCCATCCGGGACCGGGGCCCCTGAAAAGCTGGTTGGCCTCCTCTATGCGCGCGAAGTAGTCTTCCTTGTATTCATTGACCTCCGTGTAGGGATCGGGGTCGCGTTTTTTCCAGAAATCTTCCCGAAAAGCCGGTCTTTGGTCCGGAGCGAGGCGAAGAAACTGCTTACGCTCCTGTTTTGTGATGAGGTATCGGACGACGGACAGAAATTCCCGATTTTCCGGGTCCAGGTTTTTCGCCGAGTGTAAGCCTGCGCAGGAAACTGACAGAGCCCATACCAGTAGTAGGGAGCAAGCGCCTGCGGATTTTGGGTTGATCTTCATTTTGTTGCCTCCAGGTCTTTGACCTTGGTTTGGATATTTTCCTGTCGCGGATCCAATTCCAGCGATTTCTTCCATGCGAGCAGCGCCTCTTCTTCATCTCCCGATCTCAGATAGCATTCGCCGATATTGTTCAGCACCTTGAGATTGGTGCCGAAGTGATCGAGGTAAGCCTTGTAGCTTTGAATCGCATGCGGGTAATCTTCCAAGGCTTGATAGCTTTGTCCGAGCAGATTGAAACAGGCGTGATCGACATCCTCTCCCGTAACATGGGGAGTTAATATCGAAATGATTTGACCATAATCCCGGGCGGCGAGCAATATCTGTGAAAATCCCAGAGCATATCTCAGATTTTGAGGCGCCCGGCGGTAGGCTCTTTCCATGAAAGATCGGGATTGCGACAGGCTGCCGCTGTTGAAGTACTGGCCGCCGATGATGTAATCGTAGACGGGATTGTCCGCCGCCGCCAGAATTTCGGTATTGACGAAAGGACGTGGAAGCGAGCGCTTGTGAGAAATGTAAAAAAAGCCTTGTTTGCGAACGAGTTCGTCCCCGCCCCGATTCAGCACCGCGACCCTGATCCTGTAATTGGCCGGGGATTTATCCTTGAGTGTGAGCGTCTTCGTGATCTGCCGGGTCGTCTTGATATTTTTAAGGGGAACATCCTCGTGCCAGATATCGCTGCCTTCGCGCTCGAGGGTGAAGCGCAGCCGCCCCCCGTCTTTCAGTTCGGGGGAAAGGCCGTAGATGTCGAACAGGATGATGAGATCATCATCCTGGGTGAAAGACCTTTGGGGGGAAGCGTAGTATTGATCGGCGCCGTATTTGAAAGCTTTGATCTCCTGAACATAGGGAGACTCTTTTTTGGAACTTGCCAGCAGAAGCGAACTCAGCGACAATGTGTCGGAATCAGGAACGGAGATATGTTTCTCAAAAGAGGTGAATTCCTTGGAAGCCCGGTTCTTCATCAGGAAATGGAAGGTATATTCTCCCTCGATCAGGGGAAAGGCGTCCTGATAGCTGAAATTGCGGAATTTGATCTGTTCGAACTGGTCGGGATTGAACCGGAGCGGCAGTTCCTTATCGAATTGATAAATGGAACGGTTCCGGTCATCTTTGATCTGACCGCTCATTTCCAGTGTTGTGTGGTAGGTTCCTTCATACAGTTCGAGCGAAAACCGCTTGGGTTCAATGAGGTAATGAACAAAGAATTTTCCCGATTTATCCTGAAGAATCTGAATCAGGTATTCGTTGCCGATATAGTTGGCGGTATATTCCACTTCGATGACATCCTTGTACCGAAGCAGTTTATCCGCGTATTCGTCATGGATTTTTTTAGGGACCTCGAAGATGCGGGATATCAGGATATCGGATGCGATGGACGGCTGATAAAGGGTTGTTCTATCTTCCGGGATCAATGTGACCGCCAACTTGGCCAGTGCCGGCTGTGCGCGGAAGATCGCCCGGTATATGGATTCATAGTCGACGCGGTCCTGATTATGAAATCGTAGAAAAACCTGAGGCCCGTCTCTGACCGGGCTGTAAAGTTCCCAATCCGGAAAGCCGTCTTTCTGGATGAACACCAGGTTGAAAGCTCCAGGCAAGTTCATATCGACCTTGCCTTGATAGAACCAGACTTCGGTGGGGATCAGCTGGGCTTCATTCTCATATTTATCGATTTGCTGGGGCTCTCCCAGGATGATGTACATGCGGCCCTTATCGGTTTTCCACCCCGGCGTAGGGGTGCCGCGTCCGAAGAATTTGTTCACATAGGTCAAGCGCTCATAATGCTCATCTTTATACTCGTTTTCCGGCGTGACGGGATTGGGATCCCGGGCTTTCCAGAAAGCGTCGATAAAAATGTCACGCTCCTTGTCGGTGCTTAACTGCAAAAAGATTTCCTTTTCCTTGGCGGAAATGATATAGGAAACTTCTTCCTCCAGCCATACCCTGTATTTTGGAACAAGGTCTTTTACTTTGAGTTTGTTTTGCGCGACCGCCCCGATGCTTATTCCATAAAAGAAGACAAACAGGAAAAACCAACCCTTATTTCGCATGAATTATCCTCTAATCATATGATAATCAAACAATTAAGTTTCTTCAAGCAAAATATTCCCCGTAAGGCGGTTCTTGCCCCTGGAAAAGGGGCCGCCGCGTCCGGTCCTCCGTTGCCTTTGTCCCCCCCCCCCCCGAAATCCCGTCAGGAATGTGAACGCGGATTCCGGGAGGAAGGAACCCACGCTTGCTCCATCGCTGTCTACAGGATGGAGTCACACGAAACTTCGTGCCGATTTCGTAATTTGCCGGCGGTTCCAACCGCCGGCAAATTTGTTTTATTCCGTTTATGATTCGTCGAGTTTACTTGACTTCGAAGGGAACCGTTCGCTCCGTGGTTTTCCCGGAAGTCACGTCTTTGATCTTGATGAGGAAAGTGTAGGAACCGGCTTCCAGATCCTTGGTTTCCTTCTTCTCGGTTTTTTCTCCGTCCTTTTCCTCTTCGGTTACGGTGGTGATTTCGAGAGGAAGAGGCTGGCTGATGATGTTTGTCTGGTACTTGGTGGCCGAGTACTGTATCACGGTTTCCTCGCCTTTTTTGACCTCATAATTGATCTCGATGTCGAATCGGCCTGCTTGGTTGGCTTGGGCGCCCAGAACAAAGAAAAAGCTGTCCAAGGTTCCTCCGGAGGGGAATTCCCGCTTAAGGTTGGGCACGATTTTGAGGACGGAATAAGTCATGTAGCCGTTGTGGACCTCTACCTTGGATTCCTGCGCCGGCATCTGAGAAATGTCGCTGGTGAAAATGATGGAAGAGGTGCCCAATTCGGATGCATAAGCGGCGGGATCGGGCAGGCTGAATTCAAAGTACTGGGTACCGATAGTTTTTAGATCCTTGGTTGTAATGGCCATGGCCAGCAGATAATCTCCAGGAGGAAGAGGATAACCGGTGGTAAGAATGCTGGCGGCTTCTGGATCATAACCCTCCGCATCGATCTGACAGTTTATGGGAGCGTAGATTTCTTTCGTGAAACTCCCGTCATTCTTTTTGAAAATAAAGAAAGCATGGGTTTGTCCTTCCAGCTTCCCCTCGGGTGCGGTCAGCGTCTGTCCGTATCCGATGTCGGAATTCTTCAATTGGTAGAAGAAATATCCGTAAAGGTTTTGCTGTGCCGGCATGTGCATGCATTCGATGATCGAAAAAGGGATATCCAAACGTGCTTCACGTGTCGTTATGCCCGCTTCGAGAACATCCTTGACTTCCTGGGGAATGACGCTCTTTTCCTGGAGTGCCAGACCGGGGGCCGCTGCCATGATAAGCATGAGTCCTAGAGTGAGAATCGGGATGATGATCTTTCTTGTCTTCATCTTTCCTCCTAGAGATCAACCGGTGAGGTTTCTCTGCAATTAAAATTATCTTCTAAAACCATTTAATATAAAGAAATACTATAGCAGAAAATGCCTGTTTTTTCCACTCGTTTTTCATCTGACAACAGGGAAAACGGCAGGATTTCCGTTTGCGGGCGATGTGCGGCGTGGGAAAGCGGAATAGAGGGAAAAAAGATCTTTATCGCTTGCTTCTACGGTAGCGGATGACGGCGTTCTGGTGTTCCTTGAATGTCAGGCTGAAATGGTGGCTCCCGTCGTTCCTGGATACGAAATACAGGTACCGGACGTCGGCGGGGTAGAGTGCGGCGAATAGCGAATCCCTTCCCGGATTGGCTATGGGGCCGGGTGGGAGTCCGGCGAACCGGTAGGTGTTGTAAGGAGAATCCAGACTCAGGTCCCGGATCAGAAGTCGTCCCCGGAACCTTCCCTCCTGCTTGAGGGCATATATGATCGTCGGATCGCAGTCGAGCTTCATGCCGATTCGGAGACGGTTATGAAAAACCGCAGAAACCACCGCTTTTTCTTCTGAAAGGGATGTCTCTTTCTCTATGAGGGAAGCCAGGATGACGCATTCCCGGATGGTGAATCCGATTTCCTCGCACCGTTTGCGCCAGGCATCCGTGAAAACGGCTGCGAATTCCTGTACCATGCTGGAAACGATGTGTTCCGGGGATGTGTTTTTTGGAAAATGGTAGGTTTCCGGGAAGAGATAGCCTTCCAGGTCGGGCGCGTCGGGGTCCAGGGTTTCTATCGGCTCCGCCCCGGCCGAAGCCTTGAGGAAAAGGGTTCTGTCGATCCCGTAGTCTTGTTGAAGCAGGTCGGCGGTTTCGATCCGGGTCAATCCTTCTGGAATGGTGAGGGGATGCAGCGTGACGCGTCCTTCAGTCAGCATGATCAAAATATCCCGCGGGGAAAGCGGTGCCTGCAGGGTATATTCACCGGCTTTGAGGCTTTGCCCGCGAAAAAAGAGGCGGTAGTTCCATAGAAAAGGTACCGTGTGTCGGATAAGGCCCTGATCAAGCAATCGCCGTGTGATCTCCGAGGCGTTTTGGCCTCGCTCGATGTCCATGACCACGATACGCGGGGGGGTTTTGGGGACGCTTCGAAAGGAAATTGCGAACCACGTCGCGACGGCGCTGAAGGCAAGAACTCCTGCGATGAAAACCGGCAGTATAATTCTATATCGTCGGCGGGTCATCTCGTTCACTTTCCAGATAGGCGGCCAGAATTATTGCGGCCGCCACTTTGTCTTTCCGCTGTTTTTTCTTCTGGGGGCCGGAACTTTGCTCCCTGAGGAGATGGAGCGCCTGCTTGGTCGTCAGTCTTTCATCCCAAAATACCACCGGCAGATCGATAAAAGACCGCAGCCAATCGGCGAATCGCCGGGTTTTCTCCACCCTGGTTCCTTCGGTCCCGTCCATACGCAGCGGAAGACCGATCACGATTTTTCCGATTTGTTTCTGTTTTATGAGATACTGAAAGAAAGATCTGTCGGCACCGGGGCCGCGGATTTGGTATTGTTCGAGCGGTTGAGCGGTGATGCCCATCAGGTCGCTGATCGCCAGCCCCAGGGTTTTATCTCCGAAATCGATGCCCAGAATTCTCATCATCATGGGGAATTCCGTTTTCGGGATGATCTCAATGCATGTCTTTCGACGGCCAGATTGATCAACGTATCAAGCAGATCGGAGAATTCAAGGCCGCTGACGCTCCATAACTTGGGATACATGCTGATGGCGGTAAATCCAGGTATCGTGTTGATCTCATTGATGAATATCCGTTCCGTCTTATCCTGCAGGAAAAAATCGACACGCGCCATCCCGGAGCCTTCGATGGCACGGAAGGCTTCCATCGCCAGCTTTTGAATCCGTTCGACGACATCGGGAGCCAGAGGAGCGGGAATCTGAAAAGTCGTTTTTCCCGTAACGTATTTATCCTGATAATCATAGAATTCGGCATGGGGAATGATTTCACCGGGAACCGAAGCCGTGAGAGCGTCGTTTCCGAGTACGCTGCATTCGATTTCGCGTCCCTGGATGCCTTCTTCCACCAGGATCTTTCGATCGTGGAGAAATGCGGCATGAACCGCGTTTTCGAGCTCTTCGGCCTTTTTTACTTTCGTTATACCCACGCTGGATCCCATATTCGCGGGTTTGACGAAGTAGGGCAGCGACAGTTCAGATTGAATGTCCCGCAGGAAAGTTTGCGAGCCGTGCATCCAATCCATTTGATAAACGACCCTGTATTTTCCCGCGGGCAAGCCCCGGGCCCGGAAAAGCGTTTTAGCGACGGCTTTATCCATGCCGGCGGCTGAAGCCAGGACACCGGCTCCGACATAAGGGATGTCGGCCAGCTCGAACAAGCCCTGTATGGTTCCGTCTTCGCCGTAGGGGCCATGCATAACCGGGAAATAGACATCCGCCGACAATCCATGATCACGGCCTTCCGCCTTCCAGGGCAGGAAGGAGAACGAATCTCCCTTGTCCAACTCGGAGGTGGAGAGATGAGGTGACGTAACGGCTCGCCATCGACCGTCCTTATTCACGTAGATACAGTGGATCCGGTATTTGTTTCGATTCAGGTTGTCAAAGATGGATCGGGCGGATGTCACCGATACTTCATGCTCGGCGGATTTTCCGCCGAACAGCAGAGCGAGAATGGTTTTATTATGTTTCATGAGAATTTCCATGCGATATTTTAACCAAATAATGAGTAAAGAGCAAAGTGTGCGCTTTCAAACATCTCCCGATGTTGGATCGGTGAGTCGATTCGCGGATTCATAACGGAATGGTTTCCCGATTCAAAGAGGAAATTCCAACATCGGTGAAAAGGGATGAGTTCTTAATCAATCGAATTATTTTGGATGAAAGCGAGTTTTTTTTCATATTGACAGCGTTTTAACGACAAAATATAATGGAAATACAGCATTTAACCAATTTTGGAGCAAGAGGTGCCAAAGTGAGGAAAAGGACCAAGATCGTGGGACTTATAGCTTTCCATTCTTTCCTGTTGGGAATATTTCTTTTTACCGGTTTGACCGTCAATGCTCAGGAACAGGAAAGAGAGATCAATCGGGCGAAGATATACGACGAGATTCATCCTCTTCTGTCTGAAACCGATCTTTACTGTTCAATATTTGTACATGAAGCGGAAATACCCAGTCTTCGTATCGTCGGTTCCGAGCGCGAGGATGAGAGGGAGCTGATCAGCGACGGCGATGTGGTTTATCTCAACCAAGGGGAAAATGACGGATTGGCGGCCGGGCAGCTTTTTCTGGTTTATGAATTGAGCTCGGATCTCCCGGGTTATGGCCATGTGGCCGTAAAACACGGCCGGGCCCGCATCCAAGCCCTTTCAGAAAAACGATCTTCGGCTACCATCGAAAAATCCTGCGGCGCGGTAACTCTGGGAAATTACCTGATTCCTTTCCGGGAAAAGGAAACCTTCATGGGAAAAGACCAGGGCTATGACGTCCCTCCCTTCGAGGCCAAAGGCCTCAAGGGGAAAGTCATTTATCTTCAAAGAGAATTCAATCAGGTCGGCAGCGGTCACTGGGCCGTTATCGATGTCGGTGCCGAACACGGAATCCAGATCGGCCAACAACTCACCCTTTATCGGGTCGTTCAGGAGGGAGCCCCCTTACAGATTTTCGGGAATTCCGTGGTCATCGATGTAGGGAACAAAACCGCGACCATCAAGGTCCTTTCCTGCCGGGACGCCCTGAGGATCGGAGATCTGGTTCAGGACAAAACCGGTTGATGGTGGAAAACTTGCGTCCTGATCATTGCTTTTTTCCTGATTGAACAAGGATCGTTATTCCGACTGAAAGAAGGCGGATTTCGACGTGGATGAATGAGTTGACAGTTTTTTGCGTTTTTGGTAGGTTATGCCCAGCGCTGGGCCGCCGAGCGCAGAATCGGGCGGGCGTAGTTCAGTGGTAGAACGTCTGCTTGCCAAGCAGAAGGTCGTGGGTTCAAATCCCATCGTCCGCTCCAACCCAGATTCCGCTCTTCTCTATGATTTTCAGGCGCGGTACCCAAGTGGCTAAGGGAGAGGTCTGCAAAACCTCGATTCGTCGGTTCGAATCCGACCCGCGCCTCCATTAATATTCTTAATAATTCCCGAAGTGGGTGGTTTTTTATCGTGAATTTCAGGTGGGAGGTCCCGGTGATAAAAGATTGACTTTGAATCTTAAACGCGATATATAGTCAATAAATTCTGATTGAGGAGGAAGCGGATGGATCTTGTAACTCGAGTCAAAGGAATTTTACTGCAACCGAAGGAAGAATGGAAAAAAATCAAGGGTGAGAGCCTTCCCGTCACTAAGCTTTTTACCTCATATGCCGCAATACTGGCTGCGATTCCGGCCGTCGCTCATTTTTTCGGATGGGCTATTTTCGGCAGCCTCAGAATTCCCTATCTGGGAAGAAATCTTTTCGGCCGGAATCTTTTTTACAGTATTTTCTCCTATGTCTTCACACTCCTTACCGTCTATTTGCTCGGCGTCATCATCAATGCCCTGGCGCCGACTTTTTCATCAAAGTCCAACCCTGAAAACGCCATGAAGCTGGCGGTGTTCAGCATGACTCCCGCTTGGGTGGCCGGAATCCTTAATCTCATCCCTCTTTTGGGCGTTCTGGTCGGATTGGCGAGTCTCTACGGTTTGTACATCATGTATTTGGGATTTGAGGCCTCCCTCATGGAAACTCCCAAGGATAAGGTTGTCAGCTACTTCGTGGTGTCGCTGGTTATCGCGCTGGTTCTGATGTTCGTGCTTTCTGGGATCCTCGGAGCGATGTTTCTGGGCGGCTCACTGATCCGGGCTCTCTAACTCGCGTAGGATTTTTTGAAAAGCATCTCCCGGCGAGGGGGCTTTGATGATCGGTCGTCCCACCACCAGGTAATCAGCGCCTTTTTTCACGGCCTGCGCCGGAGTCATAATCCGCTTCTGGTCTCCAACCGCCGCCCATGAAGGTCTGATTCCGGGAGTGACCACAAGTAATTCCGGACCAAAGTTTTCTCGGATCAAGTCGATCTCCAGGGGCGAACAGACTACGCCGTCCGCGCCCGCTTCACGTGCCAGTTCCGCCAGTCGGAGGACCTGTTCTTTGACCGGAGAGGAAACCCCCACCTCCCGCATTTGGATTTCTTTTAAACTGGTCAATACCGTAACCGCCAGGAGAAAAGGCCGTGGAGATCCGCTGCGTTCCGATTCTTCCGCGGCGGCTTCGACGGCGCTTTTCAGCATCTCTTTTCCGCCAGAAGCGTGCAGGGTCATCATGTGAACTCCGTGGAGAACGCTCATTCTGACCGCCCCGGCAACCGTGTTGGGGATATCATGGAGTTTTAGATCGAGAAAAGCTTTTTTATTCCGGTTTTTCAATTCGGATAGAAGCGGAGGACCGTAGGCGGAAAACATCTGCAAACCGACTTTGAATATTTCGGTTTCCGGAAGCCGGTCAAGCAGTGTGAGAGCTTCTTCCCGGGAATTTACATCCAGGGCCACGATGATTTTGCAAGAGAGGTCATTCATGGGAATCATTTTACTTCCTTTTCGCCGTCTTCGATCGGTTTCCGGCGCGAATCTGTACCGCCATCCCGGAATGCGCCGACTCCCGGGATATTCATCTTATGTCTTCATGCTTCCGATCAGGTCGGACAGTCGGTATATTTTACGGGAACGGCAGTAATCCTCAAGCTCCCGGATGATATTCACGGTTGATTCAGGGTTCACGAAATTTGCCGTTCCTACCTGGACTGCGGCGGCGCCGGCGATCAAATACTCAAGAGCATCCGGTCCGGACATGATGCCCCCCATCCCGATGACGGGAATATGCAGCCGCTGCGCCGTTTGATAGGCCATTCTCAAAGCGATTGGTTTAATGGCGGGGCCGCTGAGTCCGCCGAAAACGTTGCTCAATCTCGGGCGACGTGTTTCGGTATCGACGGCCATGGCCAGAAAAGTGTTGACGAGGGATACGGCGTCCGAACCTGCTTCCTGCGCCGCTTCGGCGATTTCGGAGATGTCTCTTACATTGGGGGAGAGCTTCGTGATTATCGGGCGCTTGCTGACGGTCTTTACCATCCGTACAACGGAATGGGTCGTGCGCGGATCCAGGGCCGGGCAGTGGCCGCCCTGCTTGACATTCGGACAAGAGATGTTGATTTCATAGGCGGCGATGCCTTCCCGGGAATCGAGATAATCCACGACCCGCGCGTATTCCTCTTCGTCTTCACCGCAGACATTGATGATAAGAGCGGTATTGCGGCCGCGCAGGCGGGGCAGAATATCCTCGGCGAAACGGTGGACGCCGACTCCCTGAAGACCGATGGAGTTGATCAGCCCTCCCACGGTTTCGACCAATCGGGGGGGCGGATTACCCGGGCGGGGATTGAAATAGAGACCTTTGACCACATATCCGCCCAGTTGATCGAGGTCCAGAAAAGGGGTGAACTCTTCTCCGTATCCGAATGTGCCGCTGGCCGCGATCACGGGATTCTTCAGTTTGATAAATCCCAAGTCCACGCTGAGGTCGATCATTTCCATTCGATGTCTTCTGCCGGAAATACCGGGCCGTCTTCACAGATTTTCCGCCATTCGGCGCCGTCTTCCGTTTTGATTTTTTTAACGCAGCCCCAACAGGCTCCGAAACCGCAGCCCATCATCGATTCCAGAGAGAACTGTGCGGGGATTTCAAGAGAACGCCCTATCTCAGCAAGCTTGGCGAGCATGGGTTCCGGCCCGCATGCGAACAGCTGTTTTGCGGGGGACGATTCGAGCCGTGCTCTGACCAGATCCGTGACGAGACCGTGGAACTGAAAGGAACCGTCATCGGTGGCACAGGAGATGTCCAGTCCGCTTTCGAGAAAACGTTCCCGGAGAGGAAGATCGGTTCGGGTTTTTCCGCCGTAATATATATGCGGCGTAAAACGATGTGTGCGTAGAACCTGCGCCAGCCAGAATAAAGGGGCGATGCCCCGGCCGCCTCCGACCAGTGCTGCCGGAGATTTTTTCCCGTCGGCATCATATCGGAAGCCTCGGCCCAGGGGGCCGAGGATATCGATAAACCGGCCCGGTTCCTGGAGCCCCAGAAGAGATGTCCCGACGCCCGCTTCCTGAAAGAATATCTCGACTTCTCCTTCCTCGCAATAATGGATGCAGAAAGGGCGCCGCAGCAGCGGATGGGGTTGAGGGGAGATGCGCACCATAACGAACTGTCCGGGTTCGGCGTGGGCCGCGATGTCGGGGGCTTCCAGCCGAAGCAGATGATACGTATCCCAGCTTTGCTTGCGTATGATCCGGGCTTTGATTGAGATGTTCATTTGCGTGCTGAAGGTAGGATTTAAAATAGCAGAATCGTGCTTTCTTAGCAACAAAAACTTTGACAACCCCGCGTGCATTTGAAATAATTAAATGTCCTTATAAATGTAACCTTTATAAACATCTGGAGGGAATCATCATGGATATCTCCCAACGCGGAAAAGCAATTCAGGAATCCCCGATCAGAAAGCTGAAACCTCTCGCCGATAAGGCCATAGAGCGGGGAATACATGTTTATTTTATCAATATCGGACAGCCGGATATACCAACGCCGAAACCGGTATGGGATACATTGAAAAACTATGATACCGATGTGTTGAGCTATGGTCCCGCTCAAGGATTTTTAGAACTGAGGCAGGCCGTCGCGGATTATTACGGCGATTTCAATATTCCGCTGACTGCGGAAGAGGTGCTTGTCACCATCGGGGGTTCGGAAGCGATCCATTTTTCTTTCAGTGTCGTGGCGGATCCGGGTGAAGAGATCATTATCCCAGAACCGTTCTATACGAATTACAACGGCTATGCTGCTTTCGCCGATGTCAAGATTGTTCCGTTGCCGCTCAGCGTAAAGGATGGATTCCGGCTTCCTTCCGCTAAAGAAATCGAAGCCCTCATTACTCCGAAAACCCGTGCGATTCTTCTCTGTTCTCCCAATAATCCAACCGGAACGGTCTATTCCCGGGAGGAACTGGAGCGCGTCGTCGAGCTGGTCAAACGACATGACCTTTTTCTGATCGCGGATGAAGTGTATAAAGAGTTCGTCTATGAGGGTGAGCGGCACACGAGTATTCTCGAGTTCGAGGATATCAAGAACCGGGCGATCGTCGTGGACAGCATTTCCAAGCGTTTCAGCTGTTGCGGAGCCCGCATCGGAGCCGTCATCACCCGGAACTCCGAGGTCTATCAAGCCGTCCTGAAATTTGCTCAGGCGCGTTTATGTCCTCCGTCCATCGAACAGAAGGCCGCCTTGGCCGCGTACCGCATGGGGCGAAATTACTTCGATCCGGTTCGGATCGAATACCAGCGCCGCCGGGACGTTCTGTTTGAAGGTTTCAAAGATATTCCAGGAGTTGTGATGGACAAACCGGAGGGTGCGTTTTACATCATCGCTCGGCTTCCCGTGGATGACAGCGAGCATTTCGTTCGCTGGATGCTGACGGATTTTCAATTGGACAACCAGACCGTTATGGTCGCGCCCGCGCAGGGTTTTTATTCAACCCCGGGGCGGGGGGGAGATGAGATCCGTATCGCCTATGTTCTCAAAGAAGAAGACCTGAAACGCGCGATTCGCGTGTTCAAGGCGGGCCTGGAAAAATATTTGACTCTTCATCCGTCTTCAAAAGAACGAAACGGAAGCGGTGCCGCGGCGGCTTCGGTATAGGCCCCTCCGGCCGGATTTTGCGCTTTTTTGTTCTACGCCTCTTGGAAAACGGCATCCCCGTTGGGGCGCATGGCCTTGAATTTTAAGCCGTTTATGTGTATATTTTCTGTTTAATCCGCTTTATTTGATTAGAAGGAGTTTTTTATGGCAAGTCAATACGTGTATTTTTTTGGTAAAGGCAATGTCGAAGGCAACAAGGATATGAAAGATATTCTTGGAGGGAAAGGCGCCAATCTCGCCGAGATGGCGGGAATCGGACTGCCGGTTCCTCCGGGTTTCACCGTTTCGACGGAAGTCTGCAATCTGTTTCTTAAATCCGGCAATCAGCTTCCTTCGGAAATACAGGATGATATCCGAGCCAATCTGAAGCAGCTTGAAAAAGCGTCGGGACAGAGATTCGGAGAAGAGGACAACCCGCTGCTGGTATCGGTCCGCTCGGGAGCGAAGTTCTCCATGCCCGGAATGATGGATACGATCTTGAATTTGGGGTTGAATGACCGTACGGTTGAAGGTTTGACAAGGAAAAGCGGGGATAAGAGGTTTGCTCTCGATTGCTATCGGCGTTTGATTCAGATGTTCGGAGACGTCGTTCTGGAAATCGAAAAGAAAAAATTCGAGGAGATCCTGAGAGCCAGTAAGAAAGAGCATGGAATCACTCAGGATTTCGATATTTCCCCGGAAATCTGGGAAGAAATCATTCGCGACTTCAAGCTTTTGACCAAGAAAGAAACCGGGAATGATTTCCCTCAGGATGTCAACCAGCAGCTCTTTATGGCCGTGTCCGCGGTTTTCAGCTCCTGGGACAATCCCCGTGCGATCACCTACCGCAAGTTGAACCATATACCTGACGATCTGGGAACCGCCGTCAATGTGCAGCTGATGATTTTCGGTAATTTCGGTGAAGACAGCGGCACGGGCGTGGGTTTCACCCGTAATCCGGCTACAGGGGAAAAAGAGCTTTACGGAGAATATCTTCTCAATGCCCAGGGTGAGGACGTCGTAGCCGGAATTCGCACTCCCTCTCCGCTTAAGGAGCTGAGTCACGACATGCCCGAGGTATTCGCTGAGTTGAAGGAAATCACCGACCGGCTGGAAAAGCACTATAAGGATGTTCAAGATTTTGAATTCACCATCCAGGAACAAAAACTGTTCATGCTGCAGACCCGCAACGGAAAAAGAACCGGACCGGCCGCGGTCAAGATCGCGGTGGATCTGGTTGACGAAGGCTTGATCACGAAAAATGAAGCTCTGATGCTGGTCGAGCCCGCCGCTCTGGATCAACTTCTGCATCCGGTTTTCGACGTCGAAGAAAAAAACCGGCATGAGGTTCTGGCCAAAGGTTTGGCCGCCTCTCCCGGAGCCGCCGCCGGCCAGGCCGTTTTTACCGCCGATGAAGCCGTCGAGTGGAAAAATCAGGGAAAACGGGTTGTGCTTGTCCGGGATGAAACCTCTCCCGATGATATCCACGGCATGAGCGCCTCCCAGGGTATCCTGACCGCAACGGGAGGCATGACGTCGCATGCGGCCGTGGTCGGGCGGCAGATGGGGAAACCCGCCGTAGTCGGCTGCGGCGGGATCTCGCCCAGCGAAGAGAAGAAGGCCTTTCAAGTGGATGGCAAGACGATCCGGGAAGGGGAATGGATTTCGATCGACGGCGCGACCGGAGAAGTGTTTCTGGGTGAAATCCGCACCCAACCCTCCGAGATTATCGAAGTTGTCAAGGGTGGATTGCGGCCGGAAGAATCCGCGATTTACCAGGCGTTCACGCGGCTGCTTTCCTGGGCCGATGAAGTGCGGCGCCTGGATGTCCGTGCCAATGCCGATACTCCCGTCGATGCTGAAATGGCGTTTGCATTCGGTGCGCAGGGTATTGGGCTGGCTCGGACCGAGCATATGTTCTTCGAGCGGGAACGTCTTCCGTTCATCAAGGCGATGATCCTGGCCGAAACCGTCGAGGGCCGAAGGGAAAACATCCAGAAAATCCTGCCCTTTCAGAGAAAAGATTTCTATGAATTATTCAAGGCCATGCACGGGAATCCGGTGACGATCCGAACTCTGGATCCGCCCTTACACGAATTCCTTCCCAAAAAAGAAGACCTTATGGTGGAACTAGCCGAAATGAAAGCCCGCGGCGGCCAGGATCCCAAGAAAATTGAAGAGACTGAGATTCTGCTCGAGAGGGTCAAGGCCCTCTCCGAATTCAATCCCATGCTCGGACACCGCGGATGCCGCCTGGGAATCACATATCCCGAAATCATCGAGATGCAGGCTCAGGCGATTTTCGAAGCGGCCTGCCAGCTGGCTAAAGAAGGGGAGAAGGTTTTTCCCGAAGTCATGGTTCCGCTGATCGGATCGGTCGAAGAATTGACTCTCCAGAAAGAAATCATCGTCAACACGGCGGAAGCGCTCATCAAGGAATACGGCGTCGAATTACCTTACACCGTCGGCACCATGATCGAAATCCCCCGCGCGGCGATCACGGCCGCTGATGTGGCGCGGGAAGCGGAATTCTTTTCTTTCGGGACCAATGACTTGACGCAAACCGCGTTTGGGATTTCCCGCGACGACGGTGCGTCTTTCATCAATCACTATCTGACCCATGGTATCTGGAAGGACGATCCCTTCAGCACTGTAGACATCGACGGCGTCGGACAGCTCATGAAGTGGGCCGTTGAAAGAGGTCGCGAGACCCGGCCGAACCTCAAGGTCGGAATCTGCGGCGTACATGGAGGAGATCCCCGCTCCATATATTTCTGCCACAAGATCGGATTGAATTATGTGAGCTGCTCGGCTTATCAGATTCCGATAGCTCGCCTGGCCTCGGCGCAGGTGATGCTGCGGGAAAAAGCCGGAGAATTGTAAGCGGAATCAAGACAAGGGTCCGTCCGAGGACGGACCCTTTTTTTTTCTCCATCAAGCCGTCGGGAAACATCAATGCCGTTTTCATTTAAACCGCGGTGACCGATTAGGTTGTCTCGCGTGGAAAAATTTGTTATGTATGGGTTCTAATGGTCGGTTTTCCACGTTTTTTCAAGCGCCTTGTCGGGAAACGGTTTGCGTTTACCTTTATTTACAGCGATTCCTATTGGATGGTAAATATCGGAAATCATGTGTTTCCCGTGATCAAATATCGCAAGATCTATGAAAAACTCCTCCAATCAGGGATCAAGAAGGAAAACATCACCCCTCCCGAACCTGCATCGGAAGCAGACGTGCTGCGGGTGCATGCATCGAAGTATCTCAGGAAGTTGAGGAGTGGAAAGCTTTCTCAATCGGAGATGGCGGCATTGGAGATCCCTTTTTCCCAGGAGATGCTGGATTTCGCCCTGCTTTCCGTCGGAGGAACCCAGCTCACGGCAGCAAACGCGCTTCAAGACGGTTTGGCCGTCCATATCGGCGGCGGTTTTCACCATGCCTTTGCCGATCACGGGGAAGGATTCTGCGTCCTCAATGACGTAGCGGTCGCCGCGGTCGGATTACTGGATTCGGGAAGAATCCGGAAAATCATGGTCGTCGATTGTGATGTCCATCAAGGGAACGGCACGGCCGAGATCTTTCTGAAAAACGAGAATGTCTATACGTTTTCAATCCATCAAATGGATATTTACCCGGCCCAGAAAAAACAAAGCACCCTGGATGTCGGCTTGTGGTCAGGTGCCGGGGATTCCAAATACCTGGCTGAGATCCGAGGTCGGTTTCCCCTCCTCTATCAGGAATTCAAACCGGAGCTGGTCATTTATTTGGCGGGAGCGGATCCTTATGAAAAGGATCAACTCGGCCGTCTCAATATCACCCAAAACGGATTGAAAGAGCGGGACCAGATCGTGATCGGCGAAGCTTTGAAGCAGGGGATTCCCGTGGCCGTTCTCATGGCCGGCGGATACGCCTACGACGTGCAAGACACCGTTGCCGTTCATCTCAATACGATCATCGCGGCTCAAAAGGCCCTGCGGAGATACCCTCCTTCCGGCCGCCGCAAATCCTAGACATCCCTGGAAAAATCCGTTCAACCGGTTGAGGTTTCCTGTTCCAGCCACTCCAAATAGGCCGGATATCCCTTTTCAATGGGAACGGCCGTGATCTCCGGGATTTCGTAAGGATGACGCTCGCGCAGCAGCGCCTCCAGCTCGTTGTAGCGGGGGGCCGTGGTTTTAATGATCAGCATGAATTCCCGGTCCCGTGATATTTTCCCCCGCCACCAGTACAGCGAAAGCACTCCCGGAGAAACGGTCACACACGCCGCCAGTCGTTTTTGCAGGATCTCTTCAGCGATGCGACCGGCGCTGTCTTCATCAGGAAGCGTGGACAGGACGATCAAAGGTTTCTTCATGACATTCCCTCCGATGGGCATTTTGGGAAATAGAATTCCGGCTTGGGCATGCGCGGCCTTCTCGTCTACTGAAGGAAAATGTGGGCGAAAACCTTGGCATCCCCGATCATGTTGTCGATGAGGCAGTACTCGTTCGGCTGATGAGCCGTTTCATCTATTTTTGCCCAGCCGGCGGCTTGAAAATTTTTCCGTCGGAACAGCGCCGCGATGGTCCCGCTTCCGATTCCCGTGGGACGGGCTTTCTTTCCATAAATATCTTTGACGGCGCGTTCCAAGGCGATGACCACCGGTGCGTCGGCGGAAGTAGGGGGAGGCGCAGGCGCGTTCTGTACATCCTCGATCGAGATGTTCACTTCGAATCGTTCTTCGATCTTGCGGGATAGTTGCCTGATGCTTTTCTTAACGTCGTCGATGGCGTAGTGAGGAAGGATGCGGCAGTCGAGGTAGAAAATGTCCTCACCCGGGATGGTGTTGATATTGGGGACATTGGGTTCTTTCTTGGTCGGCTCGAAGGTGGATATGGGAGGATCGAACAATTCGTTTTTGTCCGGGAAAAGCTCATAGAGGCGGTTGAGCTCGGTGACGAGGTAGGAGGCGGCCTTGAAGCTGTTGACTCCTTTTTCCGGAGTGGAGCCGTGGGCTTGTTTCCCGTACGTGGTGAATTCCAACCAGAGGATGCTTTTTTCAGCGACCTCGATCTTTGTTCCGTCGCGGTTTCCCGCATCGGGGACGATGATCAGATCCTGCTTCTGAAAAGGATGCGAGTGCTCGAGGACATATTGGAGACCTTTGGTGTTGCCGGTTTCTTCATCCGAAAAAATGGCGAGTCCCACGTTGAAATTAGGCAGGATCTTTTCATCCCGGAAAGCCTTAATCGCAAAAAGACTGGCGACAAGGTCCTGCTGGTTGTCCTCCACTCCCCTTCCATAGATCTTTCCCTCTTCGATCCAGGGTTTGAAGGGATTTCCGCTCCAGAGAGCCAGTTCCCCCGGGGGAACGGTATCCATATGGGTCATGATCCAGATGGTTTTCGAGTCGTCCCGGCCTTTGACGAATGCCAGGAGATTCGGCCGATATCCGGACGGGACGTCGAAATCAGGAACTTTTATGACCTGAATATCATCAAATCCGTTTTCGTTCAAAAAGGCCAGCAGAACCTCGGCTTTTTTCGCCTCGCCTTCCCCGCCGCTCGTCGGTGAAATCGCGGGTATGGAACCCAATTTGATCTGCATGTCCACCATGCGATCCCGAAACGATTCGATCCTGGCTTCTATACGTTCGAAATGCGTCATGGCATCCTCCGCGGGGAAAAATCATAACATCGTAAAGCGTAAGAAGCAAGACCTTCACAACTAATTTTATTTCACACACTTGGGCCTCTCTTCCTCGGGTGCGTGTCTTGACTTTTAATTGTCCAGAGATTACATTAGCTCCAAATGCGGATTGGATATGATGTGCGGCCTTTTCTTAAAGAAGAAACCGGGGTGGGAGTGTATTTCAAGCACCTTCTGTTATCTCTGGCTCGGCTCGACAGCGAAAATGAATATTTTCTTTTCAGCTCTTCCTTCAAGGACCGCTTTCCGTCTTCTAAGATACCGCCTTTTTCTAAACTGAACTTTCACGATTTTCACTATCCAGTCAAGCTGGTGAATTTTTGTTGGCAGCGATTGCAGCGGCCTCGCCTGGAACGGTTTTTTCATTCTCCAATCGATCTGACACACTCTCCTACGCCGCTGATCCTGCCTTCGCGTGGAAAAAAGATCGTCACCGTGTACGATTTGTTTTTTATGGAGAAACCGCAATTGGCCGATCGGGAAGCACGTTCTGTGTTTTCTAAAAACCTGGAGCGTTCTCTTCGTCAGGCGGATGGAATCGTGACCATTTCCCGTTATACCCGTGATATGCTGGAGGCCCGTTTTCCGGAATGCGCCGAAAAGGTTCGCGTGATACATCTCGGGATAGAGGAGGCGGACTGGAAGCCGCCTCTTCCGCAAGAGCTGGAGCGAACACGCCGAAACCTGGGGCTTCCCGAATATTTTATTCTCTTTGTAGGAGCCACCGAGGCGCGGAAAAACCTGATCAACCTGGTACGCGCCTTGAAGGTCGCCCGGGAAGTCGACCCTCGATTGAACCTGGTTATCGCCGGAAGAAAGGGGGAAGCGCATTCCGGTGTGCTCAAGGAGATCGGAAGACTCGGTTTGACTCCCCAAGTATTTATTCCGGGATATGTCTCTCAAATGGAGTTGAGACATCTCTACCGTCTGGCTTCGGTATTCGTATTTCCTTCTCACTGTGAAGGATTCGGTCTGCCTCTTCTGGAAGCCATGGTTTCCCGTCTTCCGGTCGTGGCTTCCAAAGGAACGGTTTTTCGTGAGGTTGCGGGGGACGGTGCCCTTTATGTCGGTGGAGATGAACCGAGGGATATCGCAGACGGAATCCTTCGTGTCCTCCGACGAGACGATTTGCGAAAGCGGCTGATGGATCGAGGGATCGAGAGGGCCCGGCGGTTTACCTGGGAGAGGACGGCGGAAGAAACCCTTCGATTCTATCGGAAGGTTTTGAGAAAATCATGAAGAAGATCCTGTTCGTATCGCATTCTCCCGAACTCAATGGCGCGGAATTGATGCTGTTGGAAACCGTGTCTCGGCTGGACCGGTCCCGGATATCCCCCATCCTGGCCGTCCCGGCTCCGGGACGCCTGGCCGACGAGGCGCGCACGCGTGATTTGGAAACCCGGATCGTTCCCATGAAATGGTGGCTGACCGAGCCGGGAAAGCAGTGGAAACAACCGTTGTCCTGGATATGGAACCTTTCCTCCGTACTGCGGCTTTCCCGGATCATCGATCGTGAGGGAATTCAGTTGGTGGTTACCAATTCGGCCGCCACTTTCAGTGGCGCTATGGCGGCGTTTTTCAGGAAGCGGCCGCACATATGGATCATTCATGAGCTGCTCATCAAAAAAAATTCTCATTTGGTATGTGTTTTAGGGCGAAAATCATTGATTCGTTTGATCTGCGGTATGTCCTCGTGCGTGGTCGTCAATTCCCTTGCGACGGGGGAGGCGTTCCCGGATTCCTCTCATGTGGTGCTGGTCTATAACGGAGTCGCCTTGCTTCCCAACGAACCCGCCGCGCGAACGGAGCTGCGCCGGCGGTTTGGTTTCCGGGACCGGGATTTCGTTCTGGGGATTGTGGGGAAAATCAGCGAACCGAAAGGACAGCGTGAAGTGATATCGGCCGTGGAAATACTGCGGCGAAGCTTCCCCGAAGTGAAGTTGCTGGTGGTGGGCGCCGTCGGCGACGAAAAATATTACGGAGAATTGCTGCGGAACCTCCCTCGGGACAGCTCGGATCGCAGTGTGGTTTTTACGGGATATAGAAGGGATGTTCGTGAACTGATGCAGGCGATGGACCTGCTGGCGGCGGCGTCACGGTTCGATTCTTTCGGAAGGAGTATCATCGAGGCCATGGCGGTCGGAACTCCGGTTCTGGCGCTGAGGGCCGGAGGCGCCGAAGAGATCATTCTTCATGATGAAAACGGCTTTTTGTCCGAAAACCGGGAGCCGGAAACTCTCAGCCGCGACATCGCCGGAATCATGAAACAGCCCGAACGGCTCCGGCGGTTTGCTGCCGCCGGATTCCGGACCGTCAAGGATAAATTTTCCCTGGATGAACAGGTGAGGCGAATACAGGAGATTATGGAGAAGATCTGTGATTAGAACAATCGATCCGCCTTTTCTCTCGATCATTCTCGTAAGCTACAACGCAAGGGAGCATCTAGAAGCATGTCTGCGATCGCTCCACGAAAATCCGGCATCGATATCCACCGAGATCATCGTCGTGGACAATGCGTCTACGGATGGAAGCCGGGAATCCGTCCCCAAGGACCGGTCGGATATCCGACTGATCGCCAGTCGTGAAAACCTGGGATTCGCCGGAGCCAACAACCTTGGATTTCGTGCCAGCCGGGGAAAATTCATCCTGTTTCTAAACACCGATACTCTGATTGGAAAAGGGACGCTGGATCGATTGTGTTCAATGCTTCATGATCATTCTGATGCGGGTGCGGTGGGGCCGGCACTCTTCAGGAGTGAGGCAAGCCCTCAGGTTTCCTTTGGAAACCGGGTCGATTTTTTTGCCCAGTGGAGACAGAAATATCTTTGGAATCCCTACTATGCCCGGCGCTTGAAAACGGCCCGCCGCCCCCGAAAAGTAGGGTGGCTCAGCGGAGCCTGTCTGATGGTGAGACGGGAAGTTTTCTCCAGCATCGATGGGTTCGATGAACACTTTTTTCTTTATTTTGAAGATATCGATTTGTGTTATCGGATTCGGCGCACGGGATTCCGGCTGCTCTTTTTTCCGGAGATACGAATCATGCATAAAGGCAGCGGAAGCACGGCGTCTCAAGCTCGCTTTTGTCGTTTTCATTACCGAAAGAGCCAGCTGTATTTTTACCGCAAGCACAACTCGAGCTTTTCTCTGTGGCTGCTGCGCGCGTATCTTCGTTTTCAGCTTAAGCTGACGGCGCCTGAATCCGAAGAGGATTCGGGGACGCCCACGCGGCGGGAATGGTTTCAGATGGTGAAAAAATGAAAAAAATCCGCGTGTTGCAGATGATCGATCAGCCGTTTCTGGGCGGAGGACAGCGGCATCTGCTCTCGTTATCCCGTTCATTGGACCGCAGCCGATTTGAGGTTGCGGTGTGTTCCCGCGGCGGCGGCCCGCTTGTGGAGGAACTCCGGAGCTTGGGGATTCCGCATTTCCCCGTGAGGTTTCAAAAGTCCGTCAGCCGAATCCTCATTCGCGATATTCGGAACGTACTGGAATCGCATCCTTTTGATATCCTTCACACTCATGGAGGCCTTGCGGGCTTCTTTGGGCGTTGGGCGGCACGAAAAAACCGGATTCCAGCCGTCGTTCATACGCTTCACGGAATTCATTACCTCTATTATCGCAACCCGCTTCAAAGAGCCGCTTATATTTGTTTGGAGCGGTTATTCTCACGTTTTACGGACGCGGTCGTCTTTGTCTCGGATGCGGATCGGGAAAAAGGGCGAAAATACCGATTGGCGCCGCATTCAAGGAGTTATGTCATCAAAAACGGTATTGATTTTTCCGTGTTTTCCAGTCAAGCGGATCGGCCCGTTGCATTGGAAGGGCTGCCGGATCCGGGCCGAGGTCCCTTGTTGGGAACCGTTGCCCGGCTTCACCGGCAGAAAGGAGTGGAATATTTCATCCGGAGCGCCGGAGAAATCCTCAATGAAATCCCGGCGGCTCGAATCTGGATAATCGGTGACGGGCCTTTGTCCTCTTCACTTCAACGCCTGATCGAGGAATCAGGGCTGGAGGGAAGGGTGCATTTACTCGGAGGGCGTCAGAACATCCCGACGTACTTGAAGCGTTTCGATGTGATGGTGCTGCCTTCCCTGTGGGAAGGGCTTCCTTATGTACTGCTGGAAGCGGCGGCTTTGGCGAAACCCGTGGTGACGACATCCATCGACGGAATCATGGAGTTAATCGAGGATGAGAAATCGGGGCTGCTTGTACCACCCGGCGATCCGAAGAAGTTGGCTCAGGCGGTGATCCGCATGCTGCGGGACCGAAATCTGGCCGCCCGTTTGGGAGAGCGGTTCCGAGACGAGGTTGTGCAGACGTACACCCTCGAGAAAATGGTCGATCGGATCCAGCGATTGTATGAAGAAGTTTACAAAATCCGGGAGCGAGGCGCCCCGGGTCGAATTGACAATTGACGCCTCGCTTTTTATAATCAGTCCCAATGGAAAAACTAAGGGTGGCGCTGGTTCACGACTGGCTGACCGGGCAGCGGGGCGGTGAAAAAGTCCTTGAGGTTTTCGCGGAGATTTTTCCCTCCGCGCCGATATATACGCTGATCCATTTTCCGGGGAGCCAGGCGCCGGAAATTGAAAAGCGCCGGATCGAAACCAGCTTTCTGCAGCATTTCCCCGGACTGCGCAGATGCTATCGCTATTACTTGCCGTGGTATCCTCTGGCAGCCGAGCTGTTCGATCTGCAGTCCTATGACCTGATCCTTTCCAGCTCTCACTGTGTCGCAAAAGGCGTAATCCCGCGACCAGGAGCCCTGCATATCTGTTATATCCATTCGCCCATGCGCTATGCCTGGAGCCAATATTTCTCATATTTTTCGCCGGACAGGCTCGGGCTTCTTTCCCGCTATTTCATTCCACCGATTGTACATCGTCTTCGCATCTGGGATGTGTGCGCCTCGCACCGGGTCGATCATTTCATCGCGAATTCAAGGACCGTGGCCGCCCGCGTCGAAAGATATTACCGTCGATCCTCCGAAGTCATCCATCCGCCTGTGGACACACGGTTCTACGAATTGGGTGACCGGGAAGAGGATTATTTCCTGATCGTATCGGCATTGGTTCCGTACAAACGGATCGATCTCGCCATCGAAGCGTTTAATCGCAGCGGGCGTCGGTTGAAGATTGTCGGGATCGGGCCCGATTACAAAAGGCTGAAGCGGCAGGCCGGGCCGAATATCGAGCTTTCCGGATCTCTGCAAGCGGAGGAGCTGAGGTCGGTTTACCAGGGCGCCCGTGCGCTGATCATGCCCGGTGAGGAAGATTTCGGGATCAATTCCCTGGAGTCTCAAGCGTGCGGCGTGCCCGTGATCACCTTAAACCGCGGAGGCGCCACCGAAACCGTCATCGCCGGAGAAACCGGCGTGTTTTTTTCGGAACCCAACGTGTCCTCGCTTTTGGGAGCGCTTGACAAATTCGAGACCATTGCATTTAATAAAAATTCCATAAGAAAAAACGCCCTGACGTTTTCCCGGGAGACATTCAAGGCCGCGGCGGCGGCGTATTTCAGGAAAAAAGTTGCGGCGCACATGAGAATGAAATGATTAAAAGACATCGCAAACGTCTCATCGGCCTGTTCGTTCTATGCGACTTTCTGGCGATCACGATGTCCTTTTTCTATTCCTACCTTTTTCGATTCTATGGATACATCATCCCGGTCAATCCCGAGCGCGGTATCCCGCCGATAAAATTCTATCTATTGGTGTTTCCGCTTTTTCTGTTAACTCACCTTGCGATCTTCTTCGTGCAGGGATTTTATAAAACCCGGCTCAAAAGGACCAAGATCGACGATTTTTTCTTTGTGACTCTCAATGCGGTCTTTTCCCTTCTGATCATCCTGGGGATTTTGAATTACCTCTACGCCTACAGCCAGGGAGCGGCGCCGCTGTTCCGTTGGACGTTCAAGATCTCGCACGGATTCCTCGCCCTGTATTTTGTCGTGGTCATCTTCATGATCTCTTTTCTGAGGAATCAGGTCTATTATCTTATGAAGAGGCGTTACGCCAAGGGACTGAACCTGCAGAACGTGCTTATCATCGGTGCCAGCGACATGGGTAAATCGGTGGCTCGGAAGCTCGTGAATTATAAGGATCTGGGATTTGTCGTTACGGGATTTCTCGACGATGATCTCGAACCCGGAGAAAAGGTCGATATCGACGGCGGCATCGAGGTTTTGGGGCCTCTGGGGGAATTGAGCAGGATTCTTGAAAAAAGCGAGATCAGCGATGTCTATGTCGCGCTGGATCTTGAAAATTATCCCAAGATCCTCGAAACGCTAAAAATCGTCAATAAATATGCTGTAAACGTTCGTTTGATCCCCGATCTCTTTCAAATGCTGACTCTTAGGGCCAAGGTAGAGGATCTGGATGGATTTCCGGTCATCAGCATCGATGAACCGCCGTTGCGGGGTGTCATGATGTTTGTCAAGCGGACAATGGACGTCATGGTCTCTTTACTCTTGTTGATTTTTCTGACGCCGTTGTTCCTGATCGTTGCTGTTCTGATCAAGCTGACTTCCCGAGGACCGGTTTTTTATCATCAGGAAAGGATCGGGATGGACGGACGAAAATTTATCATGCACAAATTTCGCACCATGGTGTGTGATGCGGAAAAGAAAACCGGTCCGGTGATGTCGTCTCCGGGCGATCCGCGGATGACCCGGATCGGCCGCTTTCTACGCAAATTCAGTATCGATGAATTTCCCCAGTTGATCAACGTGCTGAGCGGCGAAATGTCCCTGGTCGGTCCGCGCCCCGAACGCCCGATGTTTGTAAAAGATTTTCGAGAAAAGATCCCTAAATACATGCTGCGACACAAAGTTAAATCCGGGATCACGGGATGGGCTCAAGTCAACGGGCTGCGGCAGGACTGCCCGATCGACAAAAGACTGGAATATGACTTTTATTATATTCAGAACTGGTCTTTGGGCCTGGATATCAAGATCCTGTGGAGGACCTTGCGCACGGGCTTCATAGATAAGAAGCTGTGAGCTTCCTCCGAATTGCGGCCGAAATGAATCCTCCTGTATTTCATGAGACCGTCTAAAAGAAATTACTTCTTTTTCTTAGCAGGTGATTGATTTATAATCAATCTTCCGCCTGACGGATCCTTCTGCTTCCCGTATGCGTCGTTTGCGGGAGAAAATATTCTTCCGTCGGATCGGCGTTGTTCTCAGGACGGTCAGGTCGATTATAAGAACGGAAAGGAGATTATTCATGGCAGGTTTTGAAGGCGTAAAATGGGCGTCTCATCAAATGCAGTACATATTGGGAGAAAAAGCATTTTCTCTGCTGGCGGCTGATGCCGGAGTTTCCGCCGTCACTCGGACCATCCATTATGGCCAGTTCATGGCCTTTGAAGGAATCCGCTTTTTCTGCAAACGGGATGAATCCGGAAAAGTGATAGCGAATTTCCTCAACTGGGATAAGAATTTGAAACGCTTTCGGCGTGGAATTTCTTTCAACCTGTCGCGCAAACAGCAGGGGTTGGTTCCCGATCTTGATGAAATGACACATGCCTTTATCCAAAAATATTTCAAAAACCCCAGCATGCGGCCTTTTTTCGAAGAGATGGCGGATCTGGGAGCCCAGGGATACCTGCGGCCGTTTACCGTCGATGAAGAGCAGTCCATCGGCGTGACGTTTCCGGGGAGACCTTCGATCCGTGCCGTGGTCTGCCGTTACGATCGATATCTCGGAGAGCCTTTCGGTGGGGTCGTCGTGCCGAACATGGTCCGTGCCGTCGGCGCCAACCGAACCGGATGCTTGAAGTTGGGCATCAATTATCTGATGAGCGTCAAAGCTCTGGATGCGGCCCGCGAGATCGACCCGGATGCGGCCTCGGCGCTTTTCCTGGATGATCGCCCGGAGGCTCCTTTGGATGATCGCCTGGTTACGGAGTGGGACTCATCCTGCTGTCTTTTTGCTCTCAAAGATGGGAGTGTGATCAAGATACCTGAAAGCCCGCTCATCCTGCCTTCCGTAACCATACAAGGCATCACGGCGATACTGCGGCGCATGGGAGTTTCCGTGCACGAGAGGGATATCTCTTACGGAGAACTGATTTCTTTGGTCAAGAACGAAGAATTGGTCGCCGTCTGCAGCATTGGAACCGCCGGGATCCTCAACCGGTGTCACCATCTGCGGCTGGTCGACGGCGATGGAGAGACGCTGGCCGTTCACCGGCCGGATGAGAGCCACGACTTGTTTGCCCGGCTGAGCGACGCTCGTGCCTATTACTGGGACATCTATCGGGAAAAAGAAGACCTCCCCGATGGAATGCGCCTGGATACTTATTCCTTATAATTCGATAAGGATCACGGGTTAAAACAACCGCTTGCGCCGTTTCTCGTAAAAGTCCTGATGGTATTCTTCCGCCTCATGAAATTCGGAGGCGGGAACGATTTGAGTGGTAATGGGACGGTTGTAATGGTCGGATCGTTCTAATTCACGGATCACGTTTTCCGCGATTTGCCGCTGTGTTTCGTCATGTGTGAAAATGACGGAGCGGTATTGGGTTCCCACATCCGGTCCCTGACGGTTCCGCTGGGTGGGATCATGAATCTGGAAAAAGATCCGAAGCAGGTTTTCATAGCTGAGAACGGCGGGATCGAATTTCACTTCGACCGCTTCGGCATGCCCGGTGTTTCCTCGACAGACCTGCCTGTATTTCGGTCGGGGCTCATCTCCTCCCGAGTAGCCGGTCTGCGTGGAGAGAACGCCCTCGATCCGGCTGAGCTTGTCCTCCACCCCCCAAAAGCATCCGGCGGCAAGAGTGGCGGTTTCGGGGATCACTTCTTTCTCTTCACGGTTGACGGGATCCCGCGATTTGAAATCCAGGGAAAGCGAATTGATGCAGTAATGTTTGCCGGTGGGAGGGGGGCCGTCATTGAAGACATGTCCCAGGTGGGAGCCGCAGCTGGCGCAGCGGACTTCTATATTCTCTCCAAAAATGGATTTATCGAGGTGAAAGGTCACGGCCTGCGAGTTGATCGGAACGGTATAGCTGGGCCATCCGGTATTGTGTTCGTATTTTGATTCGGAATCGAATAAAGGAGCCTCACAGGCCCCGCACACATAAATTCCATCCTTGTCGAAATCATTGTATTTTCCGGAAAAGCGGGGCTCGGTGCCCGATTCGCGTAAAACGTGGAAACGCTTGGGGTCCAGAACCGCTCTCCATTCGCTCTCTGATTTTTCTATTTTTTGAATCATCTTTTGTTCTCCGGGATTGGTGGCGTATAGCGGATCTCCTGCTTCGCCTGACATTATCTTCAGAAGATTCGATCCCCCGATAAAAATAACCGCCGTAAGTACGGCAGCGTAGATTTTTTCTCGCATGGAAGCTCCTATAGACTATATTTCCTATAGGAATATTATACTTAAAAACGAATCAAATTCAACCCGCCCCGATTGCGCAGAAGAGATCGAATCAGTTCGTTTGCGTCGGTGGATTTCTTAAAACGCCCCGGAAAGAAAAGGCGGCATAAATCAGGAAGTAAGCCGCGATGAGGATGAAAGCTGTGGATAAGGAAAAAACATCTACGATTTTCCCGAAGGACGGAGCAAGCAGAACATAGGAAAAACTTCCGGCCATGTTCGCAACCGAGAGAACCGTGGCTCTGATGTCGGAGCTTATGAAACGGTTCATGGAATTCATGAGCAGGGGAAAGGAAAATCCCCAGATATACCCGTTCATCATGATTAAAGGAATCATCCAGATGGAAGAGATCAGCCCCAGAAGTAGGAACACGGGCGCGATCAACAGCAGCAGCCGCAGGCTGGATTTGAATCCCCATCGAGCTTCTATGCGATGCGAGGTTTTCGATCCTAATGCGCTGGAAAGTTGAAACAATGCGAACAAAACACCGAAATATCCGATATTGACGCCTAGTGCTTCATAATAGAGAAAGTAGGCCCAGATCCCGATGATCCCCGTGCTCATGATCAGAGCCGCGGCGAAGATCAGCGGCCGCAGACTTTGATGACTCATACTGAAGCGGGCGATAGAAAGGATGTCCCGCAGGGGACGGTCCACCCGAAGCTTCGTCCTTTCGGGTTCGGTGAGAGCCAGGGCGAAGGGGAGCATGACCGAGGCCGTCACGATGTTGGCGATGAGGGGAAGTCTCAGAAAGAAGAGTGCCAGCAGACCGCCCATGACCGAGGCCAGTGAAGATCCGATGCGTGCAAAGAAGAAGGATTTTCCTTCATGCTTTTTGTATTGAGACTCTTTTCCCATTGCCAGCAGGCTGTCATAGAGCAGCGCCGAATCGCATCCGGAACGCATGCTGTTGGCGATGGCCAATACTAATTCAGCCAGCAGGAAAGTCCAGAAAGATCCGGTAAAGGCGTATATCCCGATTCCGGCCGGGAATAGAACGGCGCCGATGATCATCGTCTGTTTGCGGCCCAAAACATCGGCCAGATAACCGGAAGGGATTTCAAACACCAGGACGGAGAGAGCGTAGGCGGCTTGTACGGTGAATATCTGGGTGGAATTCAATCCGCTGGCCATGTAATAGGGAATGAGGATCGGAGCCAGAAGGTAGAATTCGCTCAGGAATTTGTAGATGTAGATTTTCCACAAATTGGCCCGCAGCGGCATGTCGTCCCTCGTTGAGTATTTTGCCCATCATATTCAAAATTTCCGGGGAGTGCAACCATAGGGTGCTCGTAGAGTATTCGTGGAGCAGTCCTTCCGCAAGCATGCGGGCGCGTGGTGGATTGACCGGGGAGCGGCGATGGGAGAAAATAGGCGGGAACGGGAGTGATTCGACATGCCGGAATTGAAACTGACGCGGATGGCGCACAATGGTTTTGCCGTAGGCCGTTTGGAAGGAAAGGTCATTTTTGTTCCATATGCCGTTCCCGGGGAAACGGTTCGCGTGGAGATCGTCGAGGAAAAACAACGTTGGGGACGAGCGCGATTGACGGAAATCCTCGATCCTTCGCCTCGGCGTCTTGCCCCTATGTGTCCCGAGTTCGGTCCCGGTGGGTGCGGCGGATGCCACTGGCAGCATATCCAAGCTGAAGCTCAACTTGAATTTAAAACCGACGTCATTCGGGATCAGATCTTCCGGGTGGGAGGATTGGACCCGGTTTGTGTCCTGCCGACGCGAAGCGTGGGGGATTTCCGGGAATACCGAAATCATGTCCAGATGAGAGCGGTCGGCGAACGACTCGGATTCATCTCAGCGGATAAAAACCGGATCCATGCGGTACGGAGGTGCTTGCTTATGCATCCGCTGGTCGACAGCTTGTTTCGCGGTTGGCGGGCCGAGAGAGCAACTGGTCAGAAAGTGGTTCTGCGGGCCGCCGTCGGTTCAAACGAGCGCATGGCGGTCGTTTATCCCGATAAAGCGATGGATTTCCCGTTTCGGATCGATGGGGTCGATCTTATCCGGGTGGGAAGATCCGGGCAGACCGTGTTCGGTTCGGCCGGGCGTGATTTTATCATGGAATATGCGGCCGGCCTTCCTTTCCGGATTTCCAGAGCAAGTTTTTTTCAGGTCAATACGGCGGGGGCTTCGGAGCTGGCGGCAGAGGTCATGCAACTGCTCAACCTGAATTCAGAAGATACGTTGTTGGATTGTTACAGCGGAGTGGGATTGATCAGTCTGGCCGCCGCCGCGCATGTTCACCGTGTGATCGCGATCGAGTCCGATCTCTCCGCGGTTCGCGATCTTAAGGCGAATGCCGCCGCCTCGGCGGCTGAAAACCTTGAGATTCATGAAGGAGACGTCACGGCGCGGTTGGAACATTGGAAAGGAAGAGTTACCAAGGTCGTTCTGGATCCACCGCGCAGGGGATGCGGTCGCAAAGTCGTTAAGCGGACTGCGGCAATGCGGCCGGAGTCGATCGTCTATGTCGCTTGCGATCCGGCTTCACTGGCTCGTGACGCGCGGTCCTTTTCCGACTGTGGTTATCAGCTCAAAAAAGTGCTTCCCTTGGATCTTTTCCCCCAAACCTATCATGTAGAATCCGTGGCGTTGTTTGAGCCGGGAGGTTGAAATCTTGCACGGATGAAAAGGTCAAGGGATGAAAGAACCGGAAGCCGGTCGCTCGAGAAGGTTCAGAAATTCAGCCAGAACCATGGCGGTGGCCCCCCAAATCTTATTTCCCTTGAAATCGAAGAAAGGTACTTGAATCCGTCGGCCTTCTCGTATCCATGTTTCCCGGCGACGGTGTCTTCCATCCCGCAAATGAGGCAATGGGATTTCAAGAACCTCCGCGACTTCATCCGGGGAGGGGTGGAAGGCCGGCCGTTTCGGCAGCCGGGCGACAAAGGGACGGATGCAGGTATTGCTGGGAGGAATGAACAAGGGGGTCAGTTCTCCCAATATGCTGATATCCCCCAGTTCGATTCCCAATTCTTCCTTCGTTTCTCTCAAAGCGGTTTGCAGGAATGTCTCTCCGTTTTCACGGCGTCCTCCGGGGAAAGAGATTTGCGATTGGTGATGGAAAACCAGGTGGCTGCGGCGGGTAAGAACGATTTCATGATGACTCCGTCGAGGGTAAAGCAGAAGCAGCACAGCGGCCCAGCTGCAGGTTTCCGCGACCTCTTCGATCTCCCGGCTGCCGGCACGAGGTTCCGGTCCCATCGTCAATTGAACGTGCCAGCCGGGTTTTGGACCCCTTAGGCAATCCTGTAAATAGGCGAGAAAGGACTCTCCGGCGGAGCATAAATTATCATTCATCTCGAGGGTTCCATTGAGATTAACCATCCATCATAGCATGAATCGATTCAAATCAAGAGTCAAAGATTGTGTGTGGAGCAAGGAATCCTCGGAATCGAGTACCGCGGCCGGTTTGTTCTTCCGTCTTTCGATGCCTTTATGCTTGAAATCTGTTATAATGAATCCGTTTTTCAGGCTGGAGAAAGACCACCGGAAAGCAGGGAAGGGGGCCTGAAACGACTGTCAACCTACAACATGGCCTCCCGAAGAATACCCGAATCCAAAAAAAGTTTTAATAAAGATTGCGGGCCGACGGGGTTTTAGGTTATACTCCGCGATTTCATGGACTGGGATATGGATCTCAGCGATTATTTTCAATAAAGGTTTTAAGCCGATGATAAAGAATATGCATAGCATGCGGAACATTGGAATCAGCGCCCATATCGATTCGGGCAAGACCACCCTGACAGAAAGGATCCTTTTTTACTGTAAAAAAATCCATAAAATACATGAAGTCCGGGGCCGGGATGGAGTGGGAGCCACCATGGATTCCATGGATCTGGAAAAGGAAAGAGGGATTACGATCGCTTCCGCCGCAACGAGGGTCCGGTGGGAAGAGCACCCCATCAATATCATAGACACCCCGGGGCATGTCGATTTTACGATCGAGGTGGAGCGGTCGCTGCGCGTTCTGGATGGAGCGGTTCTGGTCCTGTGTTCGGTGGGCGGCGTCCAATCTCAATCTATCACCGTGGACCGACAGCTGAAACGCTATAAAGTCCCCCGCATCGCTTTCATCAACAAACTGGATCGGATCGGCGCCGATCCTTATAAAGTAAAGGATCATTTGATCGAAAAGTTGAAGCATAATGCCGTTCTCATGCAGATCCCGATCGGACTTGAGAACGGACATGAAGGGATTGTGGATCTCGTAACCATGCGGGCTGTTTATTTTGACGGCAAGGACGGAGAGGAACTGCGTTATGCCGAGATCCCCCCGGAATATTCCGAAGAAGCCAAGGCGAAGCGTGAGGAGATGCTGGATGTGGCTTCCATGTTTTCCGATGAATTGATGGAAGCGGCGCTGGAAGATCGGGCCACCGAAGAGATGATTCACGCGGCGGTTCGCAGGGGAACGATCGCCCAGAAGTTGACTCCGGTTTTCATGGGATCGGCCTATAAAAACAAGGGTGTCCAGCCGCTTTTGGACGGAGTGGTCCGCTATCTGCCCAATCCCAGCGAAGTGGAGCATTTCGCCCTGGATCTCGACCGGGAGGAAAAGCCGGTTCCCCTGGTTGCCGATCCGGATGCGAAGCCGGTTGCCTTGGCCTTCAAACTCGAGGATGGGGCGTACGGTCAGCTGACCTATATCCGCATATATCAAGGGCGGATCAAGAAGGGAGATGAGCTGTTCAATACCCGGTCTCGAAAGCATTTCAAGGTCGGACGGTTGATTCGGATGCATGCGGACAGCATGGTGGATATCCAAACAGCGGACTGTGGAGATATTGTGGCTCTCTTCGGTGTCGACTGCGCGTCGGGAGATACATTCACCGCCCCGGGAATGAACGTATCCCTTTCATCCATCTTTGTGCCGGAACCGGTCATATCCCTGGCCGTGATTCCTAAGGACAACAAGTCCATGAGCAATCTCGCCAAAGCCTTGGGCCGATTCACCAAAGAAGACCCGACCTTTCGCTCTTATGTCGATCCGGAATCCAATCAAACGATCATCAAGGGGATGGGAGAACTTCATCTGGATGTCTATCTCGAACGTATGAAACGCGAATACAATGCCGAGGTTGAAACCGGAAGACCCGAAGTGGCTTACAGGGAAACCATCACCCAACCGACGTCTTTCGACTATACGCATAAAAAGCAGACCGGCGGCGCCGGTCAGTACGGGCGTGTGATCGGGTCCATCGCGCCCCTGAGCGAAGGGAATTATGAATTTGTCAATGAGGTCAAGGGAGGGCGTATCCCCCGGGAATATATCCCCTCCTGCGATAAGGGATTTCAGAAATCCATGCAACGCGGACTGCTGATCGGTTTTCCCGTTGTAGGGATTCGCGTCACGCTGGAAGACGGACAGTATCATCCCGTGGATTCTTCAGATATCGCTTTTCAGGCCGCCTCCAGAGGGGCTTTCCGGCAATCTTATATGAAGGCGAAACCCCAGATCCTCGAGCCCGTCATGAAGGTTTCGGTTGAAGGACCTTCGGAATTCGCGGGGAATGTTTTCGCCACCATCAATCAGCGCCGCGGTATCATCGTCAGTTCGGTCGAAGATGGAACCTTTTCCCGAGTGGACGCGGAAGTCCCGCTTCAGGAAATGTTCGGATATGCCACCACGCTTCGCTCCCTGACCCAGGGAAAGGCGGAATTCACCATGGAATTTCTCAAATATGGGAGAGTCCCGGCGCATGTTGCGGAGGAACTGATGGATGAATATGCGAAAAAACGCGCGACGTCTTAGGAGATAACAAATGGTCAAATCAGAGCTGATAAAACGCAGTCCATTGAGGATATTGGAGAGATCCATTCAGGGGGGATTGAAGAAAGGCCAAATCGGAGTTTTGGCATCGCGTAAGGGAGTGGGAAAAACCGCCTGTCTGGTTCATATCGCAACGGATAAACTTTTCCAGAATAAATATGTGATCCATGTCTCTTATTCCAGCCGAGTCGATTATATCATCAACTGGTACCGGGATATTTTCAGGGAGATCGCAAAAAAAAGAAACCTGGAATCAGCCGTGGATGTACACGATGAGATCATAAAGAATCGGGTTATCATGAATTTCAGACAGGATGGAGCCCAAACCGGGCAAGTACTCAAAAGCCTGGAAGCCATGATCGTGCACGGGAAATTCGCCGCAGATACCATCATCATTGACGGTTATGATTTCATGAAATCGACGCCGGACGATTTGAGAAAATTCCGGGAGTTCGCCGCTAAACTCGGATTGGGAATTTGGTTCAGCGCCTCTCTGAAAGGAGAGGAACCCCTTTGGGATAAGGAGGGGATTCCTTTGATGCTCGTCGATTTTTTGCCTGAGATCGCCGTTCTGATCAATCTCTCTTTCAAGGATGAACATGTCCGGTTGAGCCTGGTTAAAAATCATGATTTCCCCGCTGCCGGAGATTTGCAATTGAAGCTGGATCCGCTGACCATGTTGATCGCTGAAGAAAAGTGAGGGAGTCGCCGCCGGCGCATGCTCCTGAATGCTTTACATCCTTGGATATTCGCCGGATTTGTTTTCGTTTCGCCCTTCCATGTGGAGAGGGATCAGGATCCGTCCCCCGGCGCGGATGACCTCCACATGAGTCCCGTAGGTTGCGCTTAGAGTATCCGACGTCAGGGTCTTTTCCATCGGGCCGGTCGCGACCAGCCTTCCCTTACGCAGAAGGATGACGGTGTCGGCCACCGCCGCAGCCGCGTTGGGGTCGTGAGTTGTGAAAAGCATGGTTTTGCCGCCGGACTTGAGATCGAGAAGGATTTTCAATATACGCTGGGTGTTGGAAATGTCTAAATGAGACAGCGGTTCATCCAGCAGAAGCAGTGAGGGATCCTGAACAAGTGCCCGGGCGAGGCTGACCAGCTGCTGCTCGCCTCCGCTGAGAGCTGTTACCCGCCGACCCAGGACGCCCATCAATCCAAGTCGATCGAGCACTTCACGCGCGGCGTGGCGGTCGCTTGCTCCCGGAGTTTCCAACAGGTCCAGATAGGGGGCTCTTCCCAAAAGGACGTAATCGAGGACATCCAATTCGAAAGACATCGGCTCTTCCTGGGGAACCAACCCGATCATCCGGCTCCGCTCACGCCTCGAAAAAGCCGAGATCGGCCGTCCGGCGAGTTCAAGCTTTCCGCCGCTGGCGCTGTTCCAGCCGAGGAGGAGATTGAGAAGAGTGGTTTTTCCTGATCCGTTGGGTCCCAGCAGCGCGGTGATCGAGCTTTCCCGGATCTTCATGCTGATTCCACGGAGAACTTCAGGCTTCCGCGGCCCATAAGAGAACCGGAGGGATTCGGTCGTCAACAGGGCTCTTTCTTTCATCATGCCTATACCTTAAGTCCCCTGCGCAGAAGCAGGATCAAAAATATCGAAGTTCCAAACAGTGAAGTCAGAATGCCAAGAGGGATTTCGCCCGAAAGCAGAATCCGTGCCAGGTCATCACAGAAAAGAACGAAAAGACCCCCCAACAACATCGATACGGGGACGCTCCGTTTGGCGTCGGATCCAACCAGACGACGGGCGATGTGAGGGACGATCAATCCCACCCAGGCGATGCTGCCGGCCTTTGAAACGGCGGCGGCGGTGGCGGCGGCCGCCGCGATCAGCAGGACCAGGCGCTCCCTTCCAGGGGCTACGCCGAGTGAAAAGGATGTCTCATCTCGAAGGGAAAGCAGGTTGAGACGCCATCGCATAAGCACGATCACCGTAAGGCAGGGAACGACGATCGGAAGCAGGTGCCCGATATCCCTCCAGGTAATTCCCCATAATCCTCCCAAAAGCCAGAACGTGATGTCGGGGAGTTGGCGTTGGGGATCCGCCAGGTATTTGAGAGCGCCCGTTCCGGCGGAGAACAGGGCGGCGACGGCGATTCCCGCCAGAATAAGCCGCAGCACCCAATCTGAAAGCGGGAACCTTCGTGCCAGGCTGTAACTGGCCGCCAAACCGATAAAGGCGAAGCCCGCCGCACATCCTTGTACGGCCATGGTCGATCCGTGAAGGAATACGATTGCCAGCGAAGCTCCGAACGCGGCGCCTTGCGAGACGCCCAGAAAACCGGAATCCACCAGCGGATTTCGAAATATCATCTGGAAAACCGATCCCGCGGCGGAAAGAACCATACCCAGTAAAAAAGCCGCCAGGATCCGGGGAAAGCGAAGATGAAGGACAAGATTCCGTGCTAATTCATCCTCCTTGAGAGCGGAGAACGGGGTAAGAAAAAGGCGGGGATAGCGACCCAGAAACAGAGAGAGAGCCAATGCGGCCAGTACGAAGAACAATATCCAGAAAATACGGCGTGAAATGCGATTTTTCGGTTTTGCTGAATTCATGCGTTTTTTTAAATCAAGCCTGGCGTTAACTTTGGCAGGATAAAGGAGGCGACGGCTTCGGATTCCATTCCATACAGAGTATGGAAGTAGGCCTGGATCTCTTTCTCGAGAGAATGATCCGCCCATTTATCGGGATACAACCGATGAACCATCCATACCATCCCCAGAATCCAGCGCGGATCCGGATTGTCCCAGCCGTACAGATCCGCGGGGAAGGGATGGATGTGGTCGTTTTTCACCGCTCGGAGTCCCGCCCACTGCGGATCGTCGCACAAGCTTTGAATGACAAAAGGGGGATCCATGTCGTGAGGGATGATAACGAAGATCCGATCGGGATCCCAGGAAGCGATCTGTTCGAGATTGACGATGGTCCAGGCGCCGGACTGCTGGGCCGTGTTTCCCCAGACGGGAATTCCGCCTGTCGTCCTGACTTGAATGGCCTGCATCCAGTTCCATCCCGGAACATTGACGGCGGCGCTTCCTCCCCGCTGGTTGTATTTGACCACCAGAACCGTATCTCGCTCGTCCGTCGGGATCGTTTTCACGATTTTGCGGATGTTTTCCAGCCTTTGGGTGTAGTATCGGATCACTTTTTCGGCCCGCTTTTCACTTTCGAGTATCCGGCCAAGCCGATGGATATCCCTAAAGAAGGCGGCGGGTGTTTCCAGATTCAGGTATACGAGGGGAATGCCGATGCGGCTCAGCGATACGTCCAGGTTTCCGGAAACGGTGCCTTTGGCCAATACAAGATCCGGGCGGAGTGTGGCGATCTGTTCCGGTCCGGAATGCGGCGCCAAAAAGATTTTGCTGTCGAATCCGGGATCGATGAGAGGGAGAAATTCACTGGCGACACGACCGCGTTTTTCCGTTCCGATCAGCCGTTCACGGCCTCTAGGAAACATATAGAGGGTGTGCAGCAGGATGTAGAATCCCTGCCCGACGACGGCGATCCTGTGAGGCGGTTTTGAAATCAGAACCCGGCGTCCGGCGGCGTCTGTAATCGTTATAGGTGGATTGAGGTCTTCCGATATGGAGGAGGTGTGCATCATGAATAGAAGAATGAAGGCTGTAAACAGAACACGGATAACCCGCATGTCCGTCTCCTTTCAATTGTTCCGAACGGTCGGCGGATCGCGGCCGGGCTCGACGCCACCGTTGTACCCCGCTGGAAATGTGAATATAAAATGAAAATGTATTATATCATGGGAAATCACTCAATCCAATCAACTTGAGGACGAGATTCCCGGTCCCCGTGGATACCTTCCGATTAACGGTTGACAGCGGTTCAGAGGAGTCGTTATTATTTCAGTGGCCCGCAGGCGACATTGTGAGAAATCGTATGCGGCATTATTTTGGAGGTGTGAGAGATGGCTCTTGAAGACAAGAAAGTTCCGAATGATATTGATATCGGCGATGAATTGACGGCGGCGATAAACGCGGGTTTGAAGGAAGGGAAACTGCCCTGTGAAACGGCTTTTGCCATCGCTTCCAGGCAAGGCGTCACTCCCCTGGAGGTGGGTCGCGCGGCCGATGTGCTTGATATTCATTTGACGGGATGCCAGTTGGGACTCTTCGGCTATCCCGGGCATGCTAAGGGTTGGGAGGCTGCCGGCACGAATAGGATGCCCGTTCCCGGGGGACTCGAGGAAGCGATCCGGGTATCTCTGGATGACGACGGCACTTTCTCCTGTACTTCCGCCTGGAAGCTGGCCGGGAAATTTCAGGTGCCTCGTATACAGGTGGGTTTTCTGGCGGACCGAATGAAATTGACCATCAGAAAATGCCAGCTTGGCGCGTTTTGATCTCCGCTCGGGCGCCGTGGATATACAACGAGAATAAAAAAAAATCCTTGCGTTGTTGCTTGATCTCATCTCGGTATATTATATATTAGGTGGAGGAGGAATGATTTTTCTTCCTCCGACGTCCCCTGTCACTGATAGGAGTCCGTTCCTTCGGTGAAAGCGGAAGCTGCAATTGCCCCGAAATGAGGGATGGCGGATTCTCGAACATGCCGCAATCGATGGAGTGTCATCACATGATTCAAAGGAGTTGTCTATGCGTCTGAAACAATGGTTTGTGCTGATCCTAAGTGTTTTTCTTTTCGTCGGAAACGTCTGGTGTACACCCCTTGATCTGGTCGCTTTCGATAAGGCCGAGTTCAAAGCGCGCCGCGCGCGCCTGATGGAGTTGATTCCGGATGGAGTCGCCGTTATTCTGGGTGCGGAAGAAGCGCAGCCGTACGAACGGTTCTTCCAGAATAATGATTTTATGTACTTTGTCGGCCTGGAACAACCGGATGCTGCTTTGATCATAGACGGGATAAAAAAGGAGGCCCTGCTTTTCCTCCCCGCCGTTTCTCCGGAACGCCGTTTCCCGCGCATGGTGCCCGGGGAAAAAGCCGTTGACATCACGGGTATTGCCAAGATCCTTCCCCTCACGCGGTTTACATCCACGCTGCTTGCCTACCAGACGGAAGTGGAAAACCTATATACGCCTTTCCAGCCTCAGGAAAAACTCACGCACTGCGGCCGTAACAATACACTCTATTTCATGAATCGCACGCTGGATCCATGGGATGGACGGCCTTCCCGGGAGATGAACTTCATCCGTTTGATCCGGGAGCGATTTCCGAACTTCAGGATCAAGGATCTGAGTCCTCATATCGCCGGCCTTCGAATGATCAAAACGCCTGCCGAGATCGCCTTGATGCGGGAGGCGGGGCGGATTTCCAGCTTGGCGCATATCGAGATACTCAAAGCCGCTAAACCGGGGATGTATGAGTGGGAACTGGCCGCGCTTTATGAATATTCCGTCAAAAGGCTGGGATGCGCCGGGCATGCCTATTCGCCGATCGTGGCTTCCGGTCCGAGCATTTTTTACAGTGGGTATTCAGAGAATTGCCGCCGAATAAAAGACGGAGACATGGTGCTTGTGGATATGGGTGGGGATTACAAATATTATGATATCGATATCTCATTGGCGTTTCCGATAAACGGAAAGTTTTCAAAGCGACAGCGGGAATTGAATAAGATCGTTTTGGCCGTCCGCAATGCCATGCAGAAGGTTTTCCGTCCGGGGATTCGCAGCATAGATATGCGTGATGAAGTGGCGGCTCTGGTGGCGGAACAGGGAATCGATGTGGACAAGGAGCAGGTGGCGCGCATTTGGGCGGATCACTGGATCGGGATGGCGGTACATGACGACGGTCCCTCTTCCCGGACAACGGTGTTGAGACCGGGTATGGTTATTGCCTGCGATCCCTCCATCCGGTTGAAGGACGAAGGAACCGGAAACAAGATCGAGGATACCGTGCTGATCACCGAAAACGGATGTGAGAACCTGACGCCGCTCGTTCCGCGGAGCATTGAGGAGATCGAAAGGATTATGGCCGAACCCGGCATCACGGATTGGTTCCGAACCCGGGAGAAAAAATAGAACATGATGAATGGAGGAGTGAAGATGAAGATAATAAGAGTTGCATCCATTGTTACGATGTTGTTGATGGGGATCGGCTGCTCGGGCAATGTTCAGGATTCCTCGTCCCCGTATGTGGAAGAGCTGTCCGACGGTTCCATCGAGCTTTTCGACGGTCGGCTCATTCCCCCCATGCCGGAGCTGCTGGGCGTTCGCGCGCAGTATGATTTGAGAAATCAATGGCTTGTGAAAAAACATGAAATGCTGCTTCCCATGATGCGTCGACACGGTATCGAAATGTGGCTCGTGGTCAACGAGGAGTTTCATGATGATCCGGTTACGGAATATATCGCTCCCGACCGTTGTTATGTCGGGCGCCGGGAGGTTCATGCTTTTGTCGATGCCGGGAGCGAGGGGCTTAAACGGTTTTCCGATTTGCGGAGGCCGACGGCTGACTACAAAATATTCTTCGAACCCATGCCGGGTCCGCGCAACGCCCGGGGATTTCAAGATACGGCCGTCGGCTTGAAGGCGATATACGCCGCTTACGATCCCAAAACCATCGCCTTGAACATGGGGGGGCGTCGAGGGCAGGCCAATGGGCTTACGGTCAACAGCTATCGCTTCCTCGTGAAAACTCTTGGTAAAGCGGCGGAAAAGCGCTTCGTTTCGGCGGAGCCGCTTATCGAGGAATATTTCGACACCCGTCTTCCCGAAGAGTGGACGCATTACCAACAGCTGGTTCTGGCAACCGATGTTTTGGCCCAGCGGGCGCTGTCGAATGTCGTGATCACGCCGGGTGAGACGACGGCCAATGATGTGAAGTGGTGGTGGTATCAGCAGATCGCATCGCTGGAAACGGGATCCGAGCCCTGGTTTACGATCCATTTCGCCATCCAGCATTATGATGAGGAAAAAGGAGAGGCCACTCCCTGGAAGGATCCCTGTCCGGATGCGGCGGTTTTTCAGCCCGGAGATGTCATCCATATGGACTGTGGATTCAATTACCTGGGATTCGCGAGCGACTGGCAGAAGGTGGCGTATATCCTCAAAGAGGGGGAAGAAGATGCGCCTGAGGGACTTAAGGTCGCCTTGAAAAATGCGAATCTCACCCAGGAAGCTCTGTGCTCGGCTTGCCGGCCGGGGATGACCGGCTATGAAGCCGCGGTGGCCGCGGTTAAAAAACTTGAGGGAGTGGATTTCATGCCGGATATCTATTCTCATCCGATCGGTTACCAGGGACACGGGATGGGGCCCAGCATCAATGCCCGGCAAATGACACCGCGCGAGGACGAACTGGTTCTCAGGCTGGGTGGATACCGCTCCATCGAGTTGGCCGCAACGACGCATGTCCCGGAATGGGGAGGAGCTCCGCTGCGCGTTCCCATGGAGGATGACGCCTACTTGGCTGAGGATGGATACCATTGGTTTCGGCCGCCTCAGACAAGCTGGTACCTGATCCATTAGGAGAAATGTAATGGCGGATATCAAATCAAAGCGGAACGATGGCAGACGGCGTGCGTACCGCGGATGTTTTTCGGTGGGAGCGGTTATGATGATACTGTTCTTCTGCGTGAGCTGCCGATCGGATGGAAGGAAGGATGCGGTTGAGGATGCGGTGCGGGAGATCTCTCCGCGTCTGCTGAAAAGCCATGTCCGATTTCTGGCCCACGACCTTTTAGGCGGCCGTGGAACCGGCGATATCGGATTCGAGTTGGGGCGCGAGTATGTGGCGGCCCAGTTCGAGCGCATCGGTTTGTCTTTTTCCACCGAAGATTCCTATTATCAAGAGGTGCCGCTGCTGGAAGCTGAAGCGGACACGGGCAGCCGGCTGCGGATCGGCAGGATAACGATCCGGGAACCGGATGCCCATTTTATGCCGGATTGGAATCAACAGGGTTCTTTCTCCGGGGAAGCCGTATTCGTAGGATATGGATTGGCCACCCATGGAAGGAATGATTACGGGGATTTGGATGTCAAGGACAGGGCCGTCTTCATGTTGGCTGGGGCGCCTCCTGAGTGGCTTAAGGACAGAGAAAGAGCCCGGGCGGCCGCAGCCAAGACGGAGATCGCTCTGCGAAAAGGCGCGGCGGTCGTCATCGAAATGCATCCCCCCTCCCCGACGACGCAGGCAATGCAGGAGAGGAGAAGCGCTCCATTCAGGCATGTCTTTGCGCTGGCCGATGGAACCACGCCGAGGCTCCGTCCTCATGTACGTATCGAAGATCGGGCTTCGGCCCGTTTGTTTTCGGAGTGGGGATTTGAGGGTCTCCGTGACGGCGGGATTGCGGATACATGGAAACCACGGTCGGTCGGGTCGGTTGAGATAATCCGGAAACATGCCGTTAAATCCGTGCTGACGTGGAATATTATCGGTGTGATCGAAGGATCGGATCCTGAACTCAAGGAAGAATCCGTGGTGTTTACGGCTCATCTCGACCACCTGGGGATCACCGCTCCCGACGCCGATGGAGACTCCATCTGCAACGGCGCTCACGACAATGCCCTGGGAGTGGCCAAACTGCTGGGTGCGGCAGAAGCCATGGCGCGTCTGCATCCTTCCCGTTCCGTGGTGTTCGCGGTCCTGGGAGCGGAAGAGAAAGGGCTTCTGGGCTCCTGGCATTACGTGCGCCATCCGGTTTATCCCATCGAGAGAACAGTGGCGAACATCAACCAGGACGGAGGACGCGAGGGGATCGCTACCGAGGACGTGATCCTGAATGCGGTGGACGTTTCTCAGCTTGAAGATGTTTGTCTTGAGGTTATGCGGAATCACGGTGTCGGCGTGATGGAATTTGACCGTGCCGCCAGCAGCCCGGTCGGATTTTCTTCGGATCATTTTCCGTTTCTGCTGGCCGGCATTCCGGCCGTTGATTTAAAACCGGGTCACACCATCCAAGGGGATTGGGAGATCGGATTAGCGGATCGCTTGAAGTATTACCGGATCTGGCGGCATAAACCTGCGGATAATTTCGATGCGAAGACGTTCACCATGGAATCCGCGGCCGAGATGGCCAAGCGTTCCGTATGGATCGCCTGGCATCTCACACAGGCTGCCGAGCGTCCGGGAATGAAAAGGGATAACATGATGTGGCGATCCCGCCACCGGCCGGAACATCCCTATTACTTTGGAAAAAGCAGGGAGTTTGATTGATAACGAATAAACCTCCTCCGGGGTCGATTTATGCCCAGCGGATGATTTCTCGATCCCGAGCCGGCCCAAGCGGCTTTTGCGGGGAGGAGTTATGAAGATTTTGACGTTCGATTTCTAAGGAGGGATGATGTCAACGAGTGCGGCCAGGGCGGATTTTCGAGTGAGGATAAGGGATCGGTATCGGAACGGCGGCAAGCGATCCGCGTTGATGATATTGATGGGATTGTGTCTTTTGGGCCAAACAGCGATCTCTCATGGATCGGTGCTTAACCCTGATAACGGAACCCGAATCAAGATCCCACATCCACGGGATTATTTCGGCCATGCCGTAGGGGCGGACCGCAAGCTTGTCAGCTGGCGGGATGCGGCCGCTTATTATCAAGAGATCGGACGTTTGTCTCCTCGGGTCACGGTAAAGGAGGTGGGAAAATCCACCTTGGGCCGTCCTTTTCTGCTGGTCCAGGTTTCGGGCGAAAAGACCATCGCCGACCTGAGCCGATTTCAATCACTTCAGAAAAGGCTCTACTTCCAGGACCATGAACCGGGACAGGATCCCTATTCCCTGCACTCCAAGTCCCAGCGGGAACAGGTGTTCGAAGAAGGCAAGGTGGTCGTCGCGATCACATGCAGCATGCATGCGACTGAAGTGGGCGCGGCGCAGATGGGACCCGAGCTGGTATATCGGTTGGCCGTCGAGGAAACTCCCGAGGTGAAGGCGGTTCTGAACAATGTCATCCTGCTGCTGGTGGCCAATCTCAATCCCGACGGGCAGGATCTTGTCTCGGATTGGTACCGGAGGTATCTGGGCACTCCCTATGAAGCCGGCTCCATGCCTTGGCTCTATCATGCGTATACCGGTCATGACAACAACCGGGATGCATTCATGTTCACCCAACAGGAAACCCGCCTCCTGGGGGAGGTCCTTTATAAGGAATGGTTCCCCTGCATATGGGTGGATATGCATCAGCAGGGATCCACCGGCGCGCGCATGTTCGTCATGCCCGCCACCGATCCGATCAATATCAATGTGCATCCCCTCATCTATCGTCTGAACGGATTGTTCGGACACGCCCAGGGCGCCGCGCTGGAAGAGCAGGGGAAAGTCGGGGTGATCTACAATTCCACCTATACCAATTTCTGGGAAGGCGCGATGGGCTGGATGGGATGGTGGCACAATCAAGTCGGGATGCTGACCGAGGCAGCCAGCTGTCGGCTGGCCACGCCTACCCGACAGGAACAAGCCGTTCTGAGCCGCCCTCCCTCCGGTCCGGTGCCCAGCAGGGAGGAACGGAGGCGAATCGCGGCGGAAGGAGGGCCTCTGCCGGCTCCACGTGATGTCCAGCCGCGGACGGAATACCCGCGCCCCTGGTTGGGAGGAACATGGACTTTACGGGATATCATTGATTATGATCATATCGCGGCCATGGCGGTTTTGGAAACGGCGGCGGGAATCCGGCGGCGGCTTCTGGAACAGATCTATCATATAAATCAGACCACCATCGCCGGTTTTTTACGGGGTATGAAACGGGACGCGGACAAAGGATATGCTTCGCTGCCGGAAGGGATCCAGGAAAAGGACGGCCAGATCGGAAGAATGATGCCGGGTTCCGCAGGGGCAGCGGGTACGCCTTATGCCGTCGTCATTCCCGGCATCCAAAACGATCCTCCGACGGTGGTTAAAATGCTCAAGACTCTGGAGCGCGGCGGCGTGATCGTGGAACGGGCCCGCTCTTCGTTTACGGCGGGCGATACCGAGTATCCGGCCGGGACCTATGTCATCCGTTTGGCTCAGGTCTTCGGGCGCTATGCCAAGGACATGCTGGAACCGCAAACGTATCCGGAAGTCCGCCGTCATCCGTCGCTTCCTCCCGAGCCTCCCTATGATGTTTCGGGATGGTCCCTGGGAATGCAGATGGGCGTGGACTCGGTTTTCATCGATGCCCCCTTTTCCGCTTCTCTGGAAGTCGTGAAGGGAATGCCTCTTATCCAAGGACGACTCCATGGAAACGGCGAAGTGTACCTTATCGACGCCCGGCTGAATGACGGTTTCTCCGTAGTCAACCGCGTGTTTGCGCACAATGCAGCGGTGGCGCGGGCCTCCGATGCTTTCTCCATGTCTTTCTCCGGGCGGGAGGGAGAGAAGCGCTTTCCCCCCGGGAGCTGGATCATTCAGGGTATTTCCAGGGAAAAGGTGGAATCCCTGGCGCATGAATTCGGCCTGGATATCTACGCTTCACCGGAGTCACCGCGTATCGAGCAGGCCGTGGTGAAAAAACCGCGTATCGGGATCTATCAACCTTGGCAGTCGAATGCCGATGAGGGATGGACGCGCTGGGTGCTGGAACAGTACGGTTTCGACTATACCGTCCTTCATGCTCAGGATTTTTGGGCATCCGGGGGCGCGGCGCGACAGAAGTACGCGATTCCGGCTGAAGAGAGGTCACAGTGGCCTCCGCATGTGGCTGAGCACGCCCCGGCTGAAGTCAGCGATTCTCCCCTGGCGGAGCGTTTCGATGTGATCGTGTTCGCCCATCAAGGGCCGGAGGGCATCGTTCGGGGAACGGAGGCATCGAACGTCCCGCCGTTTTACCGCGGCGGGATCGGCAAAGAAGGACTCCGCGCCTTGAAAGAGTTTGTGAAGGATGGAGGATCCCTGGTGGCTCTGGGGGATGCGACCGGGCTGTTGACCAGAGAATGGCCTTTGGCCGTTTCGAACGCGGTTGCGGATATCGATACGGATAACTTCCTGATCCCCGGTTCGATCGTGCGGATCCAGAATGATCCCCGTCATCCTCTTGCCTGGGGGATGCCGGAGGAAACCACCGGCTATTTTCGACGCAATCCGGTTTTTCGTCTTACGGAGGGATTCCGGGATCAATCGGTGAGCATCCCCATCCGCTATCCCAACGACCGGTTGCGCGCCTCGGGCTGGGTTCGAGGCGGAAAACACATCGCCGGCCTGCCCGCCGTGGTTCAAGTCGAGTTATCCTCCGGAAAAGGGGGGCGGCTGGTGCTGTTGGGACTCAGGGTGCAGAACCGGGCGCAGACGCATGGGACGTTTAAGGTTCTATTCAACGCGCTGATGCCGACCACTGACTGACCTGAATGATCCATGGAAATGGCTGATGAGATAGATAAAAAATCTCTATTGGAATAAATACATTTTTATCATCAGCCCTTTCCACCCTTCGGGCGAAGCAATCTCACGGCATCGACGGCACTGAAATCAGTTCGACGTACTATAGTACGTCGAACTGATATTCAGCTTGTCGCTACCATAATATTGCTCCGTGGCTCATCCAGGCCGGTGCCGGGCCCTGAGTATGGTTTTTTCCTTAATACCAGGGTGGGTTGGAAGGAACGGCTGTGTAAGATCGTCGTTTAGACGAGATTTAGCCTGGTTTTGGTGCTTATTGACGTCTATTCACTGATGGGATTTAGTCTGAAAATACATCAAATGAGGTCGGGCCATATGTTTCATTCAGATTCATAAAGGAGGTGGGTACGGTTTTCACCTGAATATGAGGGTGGGTCGGCGGCGGGCGGCTTTAGAAATGGACGTTCTAAAACTCCGGCACTTCGGTTTCGACGGTGCTCACGATGTCTCCGTTCTTTACGAAGCGGATGATCTTTTCTATATCTTGGTACATGATGCGGTCCTCTTCGAGGTGGGGAACATGCCGGCGGATGAATTCGTGGGCGGCTGAGGTCCCTTTGCCGGGAGACAGGGGATGAAAGTCGATTCCCTGTGCGGCCGCCAGAAATTCGATGGCGATAACATGCTGTACATTTTTTAAGATGTCCCAGGTATGTCGCGCCGAGATCGATCCCATGCTGACGTGATCTTCCTGTCCGGCGGATGTGGGTATGGAATCCACGCTTGCCGGGTGAGCCAGGACTTTATTCTCTGAAACCAGCGCCGCGGCCGTGTACTGAGAGATCATGAAGCCGGAGTTCAAACCGCTCTTCTCGGTGAGGAAGGGGGGAAGGCCGGATACGTGAGGATTGACGAGCCGATCCACGGTGCGTTCCGAGATATTTCCGATCTCGGAGAGGGCGATGCCTAAGAAATCCATGGCGAACGCCAGCGGTTCTCCATGAAAATTTCCCCCGGAGATCACTTCTTCCTCATCAGCGAAAATAAGCGGATTATCTGTGGCGGAGTTTATTTCCACCTGAAGGATTTTCTCGACATATTCGATCGTATCGATGATGGATCCGTAGACCTGAGGAATGCACCGGAGAGTATAGGCATCCTGGACCTTGTCGCAGTTGGCATGCGAAGCGATGATGGCGCTTCCTTCCACCAGACGGCGCATATTCGCCGCGCAGCGGATCTGACCGGCATGGGGACGAACGGCGTGGATCTTGGCGTCCAGAGCTTTCGATGTTCCTTTAAGGGCTTCCAAGCTCATCGCGCCGGCGATCTGCGCGTTTTTGAGAAGCAGAACGGCATCTTCCACTACCAGACATCCGATGGCCGCCATGACCTGGGTTCCGTTGATGAGAGCCAGGCCTTCCTTGGGCCGGAGTTTGAGGGGCTGGATCCCGGCGTTTTGCAGAACGGGCGCCGCATCCCGCCGCCGACCATCCTGGATGCATTCTCCTTCACCGATGAGAACCAGCGCCAGGTGGGACAGAGGGGAGAGATCTCCGCTGGCCCCCACCGATCCCTGGCAGGGGATGTAGGGAACGATCCGGGAGTTGAGAAGATCCAGGAGTTTTTGAATCAATTCGAGCCTGACACCGGAAAAGCCTTTTGCCAGTGCGTTGGCGCGCAGAAGCATAATCCCCCGAACGACTTCCTCAGGAAAAGGGATGCCTACGTTGGTGGCATGGCTGCGGATGAGGTTTTGCTGGAGTTCTTCAGCGTGTTCCGAGGAAATCAATGTATTCGCCAGCTCTCCGACACCGGTCGTGATGCCGTAAACGGTACGCCCTTCTTCGAGTATTCTGTCGACGAAAGCACGGGACCGATTGATGGGGATTTTCGCGGCCGGGGCCAATCGAATCTTTTCGTTACGGCGGCAGATCCGCACCACTTGTTCCAGTGAAAGTGAATGTCCGTCTATCTCGATCATGTGAAATCCTTTCTAATCAGGCCTATATGGATTATATGCCAGGCGGTGTTCGAAGACAACCCGCAATCCTCTTCTCAGTAACGAGTGTTTGTGGCCAATGAAATCAGCTTGACAATAATTTCCGAGTGTCTTATGTTTTACATTGACCGAATGGTCGGTCAATATAAAAGGATTCCTTCCAATGCCGAAGATTGTGGATAAACCGGAAAAACGGTCGATGATATTGGAATCCGCTATCAGAATTCTTGCCCGCAAGGGATATAAAAACACACGGGTTGCTGAAATCGCCGAGGAAGCGGGTATCGGTAAAGGAACGATCTACGAGTATTTCGAGAACAAGGACGAAATATTGACGGCTTCGTTTCAAGCCTTCATGTCCGAAATCCAGTCGGTGATCACTCGAAAAATCCAGGGGATTCCGGATCCGTTGGAGAGGCTTCGCGCCTATATCTCCGCCTGGATGGAGATTTTCGACGGTCGGCATATCGAAGTCATGGAAATCATGTTGGATTTTTGGGCGGAGGGCGTTCGTAAGAAACAGGCCGGAGGGCTGTTCGATCTTGCCGCGGTTTACCATAAATACCGGAATTTTCTGGCCGACCTCCTCCGCGAAGGTATGGATCAAGGAAAAATCATCAAGACGGACGCGGTTGAGGCTGCATCCGTTTTCATCGGCGCCGTGGATGGGATCTTGATCCAATGGATCTTGGATCGTGACGATTTCGATCTGAAAAAAGCGTACCAACGGTTGGGAGAAATCATCCTCCGCGGCCTTGAGCCGGATTGATTTGGTGAAATCTTCGTCGGAGAACGCCATGCGGTTTCATGGCCGAGATTTTTTAATGGAGAGGCGCCGGTTTAGGAGATAAGGAAGGAGAATTCTGTATGCGAGAAAATATCCTGAAAAGTCTTGCGCGGTGGCATGCCCGTCATCCCTGGAGAATGCTGCTGCTGGTTTTTTTCTTGACCGTTCTGTTCGCGGCTTTGGCCGGCCGTCTGACCGTGACCATGCGCTGGTCCGATCTTCTCCCCGCCGACGACCCGCGAACGGTTCAATTCAATACGATCGTCGATGAATTTGTTTCCGCCACCAGTCTGGTGGTTGTGGTGCAGGGAGAGGAAGAACGGATCAAGGCGTTTGCAGATGATGTGGCCCCGAGGTTTCTGGAATTGAAAGACGAAAGCCACAATGAAGCGCATCAAAAAAAGATCGCCGATCTAAGGCGTAAATTGGAGAAGCTTCGGGGGAATCCGGGTGCTAAGGAAAAAGCCGCGGTGCTGCTCACACAGATCGAGGATTGGGAAAAGAGAGTGGATATGCCGCTTTACCGGCGCGTGGATTATAAGCTTGAGACGGAATTCCTTCGTGATCACGGCTTGATGCTGCTTAAAGAGGATAATCTCAAGGATATCAGTGAGGTGTTCACGGATCCAAATTTAGAGGGGATTCTCTTTAACCTCAATCAGGCCATGGAAAAAGAATATGTTGGACAAGAGGAATCCATTTCCACCCGGGAGAAGGAGGATCGTGCCATCGGATTTCTGAACGGCATTGAAAGGCTGGTCGCTTCGCTGCGACAGGCGGCTGAAGGGCAACCGATAACAGCGGAAGAGATACGCGAAACCGCGGACACCCTGCTCTTCGGTGATCCCTATTTTCTTTCCTATGACAAACAGGCATTGGTTTTGAACGTCATACCCAACTTCACCATGATGGATTTGGATCTGTTGGTCGTGGGAACGGATGCCGCCCAGAATATTCTGGATGAAGCTGTGGAACGTCACCCCGGAATCACAGCGGGGCTGACGGGATTCCTGGCCGTAGGTCGTGATGAGATGGTTTATTCCGAGCAGAGTTTGGGATATACCACGCTGATCGCTTTCGTCGCGATTCTTTTCCTGCTCATGATCTCTTTCAGAATGTGGGTGGCGCCCCTTTTGGCCGTAGCCAACCTTCTGATCGGATTGATATGGTCCGTTGGTGTTACAGCCGCGATTGTCGGACAGCTCAACATCATGACGCAGATGATGGCGGTTATTTTGCTTGGACTCGGGATCGATTTCTCGATTCATTTGATTTCCGGTTTTACGGAATGGAGGGCGGCCGGTGACGGAATCGGCCCGGCTTTGGAGAAAACATTCATCAAAAACGGGATGGGCGTCGTCACGGGAGCTTTGACCACGGCCTGTGCTTTTCTGACCTTGATCATAAGTCACTCACGAGGCATGAAGGAAATGGGGCTCGTAACCGGAACAGGCTTGATCTGCATACTCTTATCCACTTTTCTGTTCCTGCCTTCCCTGCTTGTGTTCCGGGAGCGGCGGTTGGAGAAGCGCCGTTCGCGTCAGGGAGCCGCGATCTCCGTTCCTCCGCGGGATATCCGTTTCCGTTTCCTGGGGCTTTCCGCCGACCTTCTTGGGAAAAAATGGGTTTTTACCCTGCTGAGCGCTCTGGGCGTAACTTTGTTTTTTCTGTGGACGGGATCGCGTATCACATTCGATCACAACTACATGAATATCGAGCCTAAGGGATTGACGTCGATTCTGCTGCAGGATGTCGTCATGGAGAAATTCGACTTGAGCATGGATTATGCCATGGTGCTGGCCGATGACATGGAGGAATCCCAGCGTCTTTCCCGCGATTTTAGAAATATGCGTTCTGTGGCCGCTGCCGAGGATATTTCCGTCTATCTGCCTACTTTTGAAGAACAGCAGGCGCGAAAACCCCATGTCGCGGTGGTCCGCTCTTCGATCCGCAAGACCGCTTTTCGGGAGGGAATGCCTCCGGGGGCGCGGAAAGAACTGACCGAACAGATCGAGCGGCTCGAGATGAATATCATGGAGATGCAGGATATGGCCTTTATCGGAGGCCAGGATAAAATCGATATGAAATGCCAGCGGCTTGTCGGGGATCCCGAGGACCCTGAATCTCCAAATCCGGTTCGGGAGCTGGCTCTTTTACTGGAAGGGGAACCGAAAACCGTATCCGCCGGCTTGAACCGTTTTCAGAATGCTTTCGCCCCGTACTTTAAGGAATCCGTGCTCCGGATGACTTCCGTCGATCCCCTTCATCTGGAAGACCTTCCCGATTCCATCCTGGATCGCTATGCTAATCAGGCCCGGGATAAATATCTGATCACGGTTTTTCCCGCCGGGCATGTCTGGCAGGACGCGGAGTTTCTGAAAAGATTTGTGGGCGACCTGGAAGCGGTCAGCGATAAGGCTACCGGAATGCCCCCGGTCTTTCGTGCTTTGATCGAGGTGATCGGTCGCGACGGGCGCAATGCCGTACTGCTGACCATCGTCGTGGTGTTTTTGCTGTTATGGGTGGATTTTCGCAGCCTGCGATATGCGGCCATGGCTATGATTCCTCTAGCGGGAGGTGTTATTTGGATGGTCGGTTTGATGCGGCTGACGGGGATGCAGCTGACGGTCATGAATGTCATGGGCCTTCCCATGATCATCGGGATCGGTATCGACGACGGAGTACATATCGTACACCGCCTGCGTCAGGAGGGAAGCGACAATCTGGCCGCGATCTTTTCCAGTACGGGAAAAGCGATTTTGCTGACATCGCTGACGACCATGTTGGCCTTCGGATCCCTGGTTTTTTCCATCTGGCGCGGCTTCGCACATCTTGGCGGAGCGCTTTTTTTGGGCGTCGGGGCCTGCTTTCTGACAACCGTCATTATCCTGTCCGGGATCATCGGAGGGATGCGGTTGCGGCGGCGTTCGGGAAGCGAGGAAATGGAATCTATTGGTTGACGGGTACATGCTTCCGCCGAATGGCCGTCTCTTATCGGAGATCAGGGAACCAGACGGTCGTACCGCTGAGCCAGATCCCGGAACTGGTCGTCGGAGATCAGATACCCGGAGATAGGAAGGCTGACTTTGGAGCGGTCGGGATCGTTGGATTGGATCAGGATGCGCTCCTGAAATATCCCGGTTTTTCCGGAAGCCGGAAATTTGATGATGACGGCGGCTTCCCGTCGGGGAGCGATCGTGAGGCCGGATGAAACTCGTTTGGAATCCAGGTAGAACCGTGCGTTTTTATGCTCGAGGGTGACAGCTAGATCCGCTTCCCCCCGGTTGCGGATGATGATCCGGCCTTCATGCGGATGGGAGTTCAGCAGAAGTCCCAGGTCCAAATCTTTCCGGTTCATCTTGAGCTGCGGGCTGGGGGGAACTTCAATTTCCGCCGAGATGGTAAGAAAAAGCTCAGGTGCGCGGGGGTCGTTGGTCTCGAGGATGATATATTTTTCGATCGAGCCCTTATAGCCGCGCGTGCTGAGGTGGACCATGATTTCCCCGTTTTCTCCGGGAGCCAGGGTTCGCTTGGAAAGCATGGCGGCGGCGCAGCCGCAGGATGTCGTCAGGTTTTCGATGATAAGCGGCGCATCTCCCGTATTCTCGAAGGGAAATCGGTGCATCAGGACCTTTCTCTCCTTGGTTTTACCAAAATCCCATGTCATTTCCTTAAAACGGATCTTCGGTCCCGTTCCGGTCGATATGCCGACGGCACATATCAGGATGACAAGGATTCCGCAGGCGCCGCGGAAGAATGAGGTGCGAATATGTTTACCGTTCATGATATCGATCAAAAATCCATATTAACATTTTTTTAAAAGCCAAGGCAACGAAAGACAAACTTGATGGGCTCGGGTCGATTTCATGCGAAACGAAGGCGGTGTCGTCGTTGCGGGAGGTGCGTTTTTATTTGAACCGGCCGATCTCCCCGTTTGAAATAAGGTTCATTTATTGAAAATCCCTATGGTTTCGTCCTTGATCAATATCACAAAAGAGTATACGGCCAGAGCGGTTCCGAGGGGGAAATTCAAGATGCTGAGGAAGGACAGGATCAGAGTCAGGATGCGTGCCCATTCCCTGCGTTTAAGCAGTCCGATACCGGCGATGATCTTCGGAATGGAAAAAGTCCACATCAGAAGTCCGGCTCCTATGGCCGCCGTTCTCAGGATAAACGGGGCTTCGGTGCTTAAGTCCGGAATGAACGAAACGCCGAACAGAAGACCGCATAGGAGGAATCCGCCCAGGAAACCCAAACCTCCCAGGACGATCCACAGTACTCCGATAACGCCGACATGTTTTTCCATGATATCCCGCCTAAATGTCCCGGGTGACCACCGCGGTGCCGTTGGCGCTGACCATCAGCATCCCGCCGCCTTGTCCGACCTGGAGGGTTTCGTAATCGAGATCCACGCCGATGACGGCATCGGCGCCGAGGGCTTGCGTCTGTTCCGTCATCTCTTTGACGGCGATCGCTTTGGCTTGTTGGAGCTCACGTTCGTAAGCCGCCGACCGGCCGCCCACGATATCGCGGATGCCGGCAAAGAAATCCTTGAAGATATTGGCCCCGAGGATGGCATCCCCACTGACCAGGCCCTGATACTTGGTGATTCTTTTCCCCTCGATAGTTGGGGTCGTTATGATAAGCATGCGTCCTCCTTTATTCTCTATTATACGACAAGCGGATGAAACCGTTCAGCTGAATCTTTTTTGTCGAGACGTTTTTTCCACGGCTGATCGTGCCTTCATCGCCAGGCCTCCTGAAAAATGCCCGGCTTGACTTTATTTTAAGTGCTGTAAAATCCTATAATAAGGAAGAGAATGGGACCATGGGATTCGTGAATGGATACCATCCTGAACAAGGAAATATCGGAAGGAGGGATGACATGGAACATCGCGGTGCCAGGGCAGGCTGGATCTTGGGAGGTGTGGGAGCCCTTGTTTGGATTCCGGTGTTAGCGGGCGTGCTGTTGGCAAAAGGGAATACCATAGGGGGTGTTCTCGGGTTAGGGCTGTTTGTGATCGGGATTTTGTACCTGCTCGTCTTTGCCCCCTGGCGGCATGGGAGCATGCCCTTCCGTCGCTTATATTTGGGTTTGGTTCTGATCATACTGGTCGCGGCCGTGGTGCTGTTGGCTTTCTGGGAGGGCGGGCGCTATCTGGATATGAGGAAAGCCTTTTATCTGGTTTATTTCTTGCCGCTGCTGATTCCGGTATTTACCTTCGGTAAAAAAACTTGGAAGGATCTCCACGGCTGATCCCGTAACCATTGGAAGGAGAATCCGCCGCTTGTACTGCGGGGATATTCTCCCGCAGCAAGATCCTGACGGTCAATACCCGGCCGGGCTTGTTTGATTTGAGCGGAAAGGAGGGATTTGATGCAGGAACACGAAATAAAGATTCCCACCGGAGAAGACGCGAGGGTTTCAGGAGTGGTTCACGTGCCGGACGGATATTTACCCCGTTCGGGGACCGGTGTGATTCTGGCCCATGGAGCCGGCAATGATATGCGCACTCCCATGTTGAGGGCTCTTTCGGAAGAGCTGTGCGGCGCCGGCATCCTGACTCTCCGTTTCAATTTTCCCTATAAGGAGAAAGGACGGAAAGCCCCGGATCGGATGCCGGTGCTAATAAATACATGGGAAGCCGCCGGCCTTTTCTTGAAGAATCATCGAGATTGGGAGCCGCGGCGGATCGCCGCCGCCGGAAAATCGATGGGGGGAAGGGCGGCATCCATGGCGGCCGCGGAACGAAAACTTTTTGCTGATAGCCTGATTTTCTTCGGCTATCCCCTGCATCCTCCCGGACGGAAGGACAAGCTGCGTGACGCGCATCTCTATCGGATCGGAATTCCGATGCTGTTTTTTGCCGGGACAAGAGATCCCCTCTGTGACTTGAGCCTTCTGCGCCCCGTATTGGATGGATTGCGCGCCCCACATGATCTGGAGGTGATATCGGGAGGGGATCATTCTTTCCGCATGCTCAAATCCTCCGGCTTAACCTCCCGTGAGGTGTGGGAGCGGCTGGCGCTTCGAACCATATCCTGGCTGGAAGAAAAAGGATAACGCCCGCTGATCCTGAGGGGAAGGGAAGCTGGTTCCTAAAAAATACAAAGCAGACTGAATAGGGTCAGCAGAAAAAGACCGGCGAACATACCAACGAATGCCGGCTGTCGTCTTTGCGCGAAATAGCCGGAGCTGACCACCAGGGTATAAAGCAGCATACCCAGTGCCAGCAGAAGTATGTCTTTTCCCCAGGACGTATTCGCGATCAGGGCCGTTCCGCCCAGAATCAAAACAACGGCCGTTATCAGTTCCGCCGCCAGATGAAATTTGATGCGCATGGGCTCGGTATCAAGTTCAGGAATTTGATCTCTTAAATAGAACATGATCCACTGCCCTATCATGCCGATGCCGACACAGATGGAAAAGATGGAAGGGAAAACCTTTTCAAATCCACTGAGTTCATCCATGAGAAATCGATTGTAACAGATCAATTCAAAACTTCAAGTGAGGGGGTGAATCTACCGGCATGGATCTGAAGCGCATCTTGAGACGATCGACTCGTTCCCACATTACCGGAATGCCGGAAGCGACAAGGATGGCCGTTTCATCGGAATATGCGACGTGATTTTGCACGAAGCCTGTTCCCGGTTCCCGTACCGGCGAAAATCAGATTTGGCCGATAAAAAAAGTTGACAAATCCGACAAATATTATAAAGATAAATAATGTTTATGGATAATGACCGCCGCGATCCTATCGAGAGTCCGGGGCTTTCGATTGCCGAAGGGTTTGAAACGCGGTGCATGCTTCGATGCGATGAATCCCCATTTAGGTGAAAGAGGTCTGATATGAAAAAACATTCTATTGACCGGCGTGATTTTCTCAAATCCGGGGCGGTTTCTCTTGCGGGATTGTCCTGCCTGCCGCTTTTCAGAGCTCTCGATTCTTATGCTGAAGCTTCCGGGAGCATTCCGATCCTGATGAACGCCAAGGGCGTTTTGCTGGCGGATCCTTCCCGCTGCACCGGGTGCGGCCGATGCGAGTTGGCCTGTACGGAATTTAATCTGGGGAAAGCGCATCCGTTGGTGGCCAGCATAAAGATCCGGCGGAATCTCAATTTCGGACCGAACGGAGCATGGGCTGGGCAGTGGCTGAACATGGGAAAGGCGGATCAGGGGCGCATCTTTCAGGAAACCTGCAAGCAATGCGCTCATCCTGTTCCCTGCGCATTGGCCTGTCCGGAGGATGCCATCAGACCGGATGCCGCAACCGGCGCCCGGATCGTGGATGAGAAGAAATGCACCGGATGCGGCATCTGTGTTTCTGCATGTCCGTGGGAAATGCCCACGATCGATCCTGAAACCGGAAAAGCCGTGAAATGCGATCTGTGCGGCGGGGAACCTGAGTGCGTGGCAGCCTGTCCGACCCGCGCGCTGCACTATATAAAATGGCGTGACCTCTCGCGGGAAAGCGTCCGGCGCAGTGCGGGGATTCAGAGCAACTGTTTGGAATGCCACAAATGAGTTTAATGGATTCGTATGGACACCGGAGGGGAGATGAGTGAATTGGGAGGTTGGAGCGGAAAGGTGCTTCGCGTCGATTTGAATACGGGAAAGATCTGGGATGAAGGCACCCTGGAGAAGTATCGGCCCTATCTGGGTGGGACCGGGATCGGATACAAAGTCCTATGGGATGAAGTTCCCAACGGCGTACGCGCTTGGGATCCTGAGAACCGAATCGTTTTCGCCTGCGGACCCCTGGCGGGAACCAGTGCCTTGTGCTCGGGCCGTACGGCCGTCACATCGCTGTGGCCTCCCCATAAGGATGAGTGGGTCGCCTCGGGCCACATGGGGGGGTATTTCGCATCGGAAATGAAATATGCGGGCTGGGATGCGATCATAATCCAGGGGCGCTCCGAGAAGCCTGTTTGGCTGTATGTCAATAACGGAAACGTCCAGATCAGAAATGCGGAGCGGTTGTGGGGTTCAGGAACCTATCGAACACATGCGGAGATCTGCGATGAGATGGGCGCCGCCGCTCAAGTGGCGGCAATCGGCCCGGCGGGCGAGAACCTGGTGAGGATGTCCTGTGTCATCACCGGGAATTCACATTCGGCCGGCGGCATGGGCAGCGTGATGGGGAGCAAAAATCTTAAGGCGATCGGGATTATCGGCAGCCGTTCCGTGAAGATCGAGGCCGATCCCGGGGAGTGGAAGAAACTGATCGATTACGCCCTTTCGCTCGCCGGCGCCAATAACCAGTGGGTGGTTCCGAGCACTCCCCAGCCCTGGTCGGAATGGCACAATCCGCGCAGCCGCTGGACCGCGGATCCTCGCAGGTACTGGGGCGCCGCGGATCCGCCGATATCGACCGGAACCTGCCATCCGAATGACCGTAACAGCATCGGATACCGCACCTTGAAATCCATTTATGATTTCGGTGAAGTCGCGCAGGATTATACCGTGCGGATGGATGGTTGTCACGCATGTCCGATCCGATGTTTTCCGGTGATGCGCGTTCCTTCGGCTGCGAGATATGGGGCCCCGGCGGAGGCCAGCAACACCTGTGGAGGGTGGTGGGCGGGGACCCGGCTAATGCGCCACCGTTTCAACACATATGCCTATCTGGAATCCGCGGTCGTGGGGAAATTCTTTGCGGACGATTTAGGCTTGTGGAACAACTACAATCTGATGCCGGGGACCTTCCAATTTGCTTACGATCATGGGATTCTCAAAGCGGCCCTGAGTCCGGAGGAATATAAGCGGATTCCCTGGAAACTGTATGAATCCAAAAACCCCGAATTCATTAAGGATTTCTGCCGGCGGATTGCATTCAAGATCGGGGAATTCGGCAAGGCCATGGGGGAAGGAACGGATTATGCTTTGCAGAAATGGAGATTTCCTCGCGAATATTACCTTGACGGACAAGGAGTCAGATACTTCAAGCACGGACACACGCGCCATCATGAATGGTCGGGGGCTCAGGTGGGACTGCTGATCAACATGCAGTACAACCGTGATCCGCAATGTCACTCCCACTCCAATTTTTTGTCCAGCGGCCTGCCGCTGGAGCTTCTCAAGGAGATCGCCGCGGAGCGCTTCGGCTCCCCGGATGCGGTGGATGCCAATGCGGATTTCACCCGAATGAATGCGGGCAAGGCTCGTTTCGCTAAATTTTCCCTGCTTCGGAAAGAACTCCACGACAGTCTCCCGCTCTGCAATTGGATGTTTCCCTGGCTGGTTTCACCGCTCAAGGAGCGCGGTTACAGGGGCGACAGCGGACTGGAGGCGAAATTCTATTCCGCCGTTACCGGGGATCAAAAAAATGAAGAGCAGCTCGATCTCGATGCCGAAAGGATATTCAACCTTCACCGCTGCCTGACCATGCGGCAGATGAAAACCCGCAATATGAGGGAAGCTCATGATCTGCTTCCCCCGTGGGTTTTCAACGATCCCAACGGCAAAAAGCCCTATACTCCGGGAGCCCGGGCGGTTGAAAAGGATGACATGGAAACAGCCCGGGATATGTTTTATGCTGAATGCGGCTGGGACGAACAAAACGGAGCTCCGACAAAAAAAACGCTGCAGAGGCTGGGACTGGATGAGGTGGCTTCTGATTTGAAAAAAGCGGGCTTGGGAGACTGAAACCGCCTGGACGGCGATCCCGAATCCACCCGCTTAGAGGTGTCAACATTTTGAGGAGAAAGAATCAAGCGGCCAGGCGGAAATAGTGCGTTACGCTTTGATCAGATCGCGAAGCAGGTGTCGGCATACTTTAGGAGACTCAAGGAAAAAACGGGCCTGGGTCATGCCGTAACCGATCTTGATGCTGTAAGCCGACGACGGCAGTACTTTAAAAATATCTTCATCCGTCCAGTCATCTCCCAAAGCGAGGATGAAATCCCAATCCCGCTCATCCAGGTAAGTTTTAGCGGCTTCTCCCTTGTTGATACCTCCGATACGGACTTCGATCACTTTCTTTCCCCGCATGAGCTGCAGTTCGGTATTCGACAGGAATTCGTTGAGATTGTCGAATAATTCACAGGAACGCATTTCGCCCAATTCCGGATCGGCTTTTCGGAAATGCCATGCCAGGCCGAATTCCTTCTCTTCGACGAAAGATCCGGGAACCCTGGCTTCATAGTCTTTCAGAATCGGTCTGATCTGTTGTTTCCAATCCGTGGAAACGTTTTTGTGTGGAATCCACTGCGTATTCGACTGTGCGCGCATCCAAGCGCCGTGTTCGGCCACCAGCGAACAGGGGACATCCCCCATCCATTTTTCCAGGGACTGCCGGTCGCGACCGCTGACGATCACCAGGTTGTTCTTCGGATTCGACGCCAGATTGATCAAGAGCTCCTTGAGTTCTTTGTCGGGCTTGGCTTCCTGCGGGGTTCTGGCGAATGATATCAGGGTTCCGTCATAGTCGAAAAGCAGCAGGCGTTTGTGCGCTTTGGAATATTGAGCCAACAATTTGTCTTTCAATTCCGCGTTCAGTTTTATGTGCGCGTGCAAGGATTGGAGACGCTTGGCCTCGGTGATCCCGCCGAGGTAGCTGTTGATCCAGTATGTGAGGTCGTACTCGATGATTCTCTGGCGCATGGTTCGCATGCGCTGAGCCTGCTCTTCTTCGGGCATGGAGACGGCATTCTGGAGCGCTTCCAAAAGCTCTCTCCGATTGAAGACGTTGACCACCAGCGCTTCGCTGAGTTCGAGAGCGGAGCCGGCGGTTCCGCTCAGAATCAGGACGCCCCGATTGTCGGTATGGGTGGCGACATACTCCTTGGCCACGAGGTTCATCCCGTCACGGATCGGGGTGACCCAGGCGACATCGGCTACGAGATAAAGGGAAAGCAGTTTTTCGAAAGACAGCGAGCGGTACATATAGGAAACCGGGGTCCAGTCCGGAGTACCAAAAAGACCGTTGATCTGTCCCACCAAACCATCGATTTCCTTTTTGAGCCGGATATAGTCTTTAACCCGCGTGCGAGAGGGAACGCAGAGCATCATATATATGATCTTGTCATGCCATTCGGGGTGTTGGGTAAGAAAAGCCTTAAACGCTTCCAGGCGCTGTGGAATACCCTTGGAGTAATCCAGCCGATCGACGGAGAGGATGATCTTGCGCTCATCCGCCCGCACGGTACGCTGGTATTTCATCACATCCTTTCGGGTTTCTTCCCGTTGCATCAGGTTCTTGATCTGCCCGACATCGATTCCCATAGGGTAGTTGTCCACCTTGACGATACGGTCCTCGACGTTGACTGTGCCGAGTTCATGTTCGTAACCAAGGAGACGCAAAGCACTACTGAGAAAGTGGCGGGCGTATTCGTAAACATGAAATCCCACCAGATCGGCCCCCAGCACTCCTTTAAGGATGTCCTCCCTCCAGGGGAGGATGCGAAATATTTCGAAGGATGGAAAGGGGATGTGCAGGAAAAAACCGATCCGGGAGTTTTGGAGGTTGTCGCGAATAAGCTTGGGCAGCAGCATCAAATGGTAATCGTGGACCCAGAGAACGTCATCCGGATCGGAAACTTTCAGCACCCGTTGGAGAAACTTCTGATTGACCTGGTTGTACATGTTCCATTCCGTTTCTTCGAATGTGCAGAGGGAAGAAAAATAATGAAACAAAGGCCATAAGGTTCGATTGGAAAAACCGAGGTAGTATTTCTCGATCTCTCTTTGACTCAGGAAAACCGGATAGCAGTTATGTTCGGCGATAAGGGTGGCCTCGATCTGTTTTTCCTCGTCTTTGGTGCGGGGCTTGTATCCCGGCCAGCCGATAAAAACGACTTCGCTTTCTTCCGAGAGCGTTCGGAGTCCGGTCGCCAGTCCACCTGGACTTGGAAGGATCGCTATCTCCCCTTTTTTTCGGATAATGGAAACAGGAAGACGATTGGCGATAACGATAATCCTGTTTTTTCTTGAACCCTTTGAGCGCATAAGAACCTACCACTTATTCTACCGCGTCAAAGGAGGAATAGCAAATGACTTCCGATCGCGGTGATTTCCCGCGGCCGCGATTACGGGTAGGATCCCTTTTTCCTGGATCCGTTGGGTGAAACCGCCAGACCGAGGAGGATTCAGTCGCCGTTGAAGAGATCGATCAAAAGGCCTAGATAATCATTCAGGTGGCGGGTGATCAGAAAGTTTTTGCGCACATGCTCACGGGCTTTGCGTCCCATGTCTTCGGCCCCCTTCGGATCTTTCAGAAGCGCCGTCACTCGATCGGCGCAGGCGCGGATATCATGCGGATCGACCAGCAGGCCCGTCTCCCCGTCAATGATCTGTTCGGGGATGCCTCCCACATTGGAGGCGACAACGGGCGTCCCTTTCCACATGGCTTCCGAAACGGTCAAGCCGAATCCTTCTCGGATGGATTTTTGCAGGATAACCGATGATGTCTTTTGCAGAGAGTTTACCAGCATCTGATTGTCACCCAGCACAAACAGAACATCTCCGTTTTCCAGATGCTTCCGGGCGGCTTTTTTCATTTTGTTGTAGATGATGATCCCCTCCGGGTCATCCGGAGCCATGTTGTAGCAAAAAACCAGGCGGCAGTCGACGGTTTGTTTGACGTGTTCGAAAACCTTCAGGACTCCTTCGGGATCTTTCCATGGATCAAAGCGTGAGACCTGAGTGATCAAGGGCTTATCCAGAGGGATTGAATGTTTTTTCAGGGTGGATGCCAGCATGTTCTCGGATAAATCGATGTTTTTCATGGATAAGGGATCGATGGAAGGATGGATGATGCGCTGTTCGATGGGGATATCGGATTTTCGGTAGCGCTCGCTGGAAATGATAATCAGATCGTAACGCAGGATGAAAGCCTTGAGATAAGCCCAGAGCTCGGGATTGGGCTGTGTGATGTCGATGTGACAGCGCCAAACCCAGGGTTGGATCTTTTTTTTGATCTTAATCAAGGGTAGTGGCTGAGGATCATGGATGATGACGCAGTCGTGATCGAGATGGGTGAAGCGGCCGAACCTCTCATTGGTATCCATATAGAGCTGCTTCTTGTTCGCGCTGAGATTGATATCCTGGCCTTGCAAAGCGTTGTGGAATTTCTTAGTGACGGTAAAAAAATCCGATGTGCCGATGAGAACCCTCCACCCGGAATCCACGGCGATGTCATTAAGCAGGATGATCAGATTGTTCAGGATTTCCGCCACGCCGCCTCCGTAAGCGGTGGAATTGACGTGGACGATATGCTTGTTGACGAGGTGACGCGCTTTCCTGTGGATTTCTCCGATAACTTTTTCTCCGACAATGGGGAGGTAATCATCCATGCTTTTCATCTTGTTCTCCTGCTTTTCTGATAAAAATAATAGCATTTGTTATAGCATCAATCCTCCCGTCAGTCAAATATCGCCGCTGTTTTTTTGCGGTGGGATGCGACGGCTTTCTCCCTCCTTGGTCTGCCGTAAAATTCATGTTCAAGCTCCCCTTCAAGCGCGGCGTCCATTTTTTTGCCGTTCCGACGCGCGGTTGTTTTCGCCTCGGCCCCGTCCTTGTTCCTGGGGTGGCGGCTGTGGCATCCATGCTGCCGGTATTGCTCGCTCCGTTCAAGGGCTACCGGTTCCGGGGATCCTTGAGTTTTGACATGCCCGCCAATATGATTTCACTGCACAGCGGGCTCAGTGAGAAGAACATCGGGTTGATCCTGGATGCCGCCAGGAGCAAAGCGGATAAGTTTTTTCCCCGCCTCCTCTCCGGAAAGCGTATCTGGTTCACGTGGAATAACTTCTGGGAATACGGATGGGGCATCCTGCTGTTTCGCTTTTTCCCTCTCTTTCCAGTCGTCTACCTGCTGATCGGGCGGTTTTTCATGGGTAAGATGATGTTTGCCAACAACGATTGCATCGGCTGCGGTCTTTGCGCACGATCTTGTCCGAACCGGGCCATCGTCATGAAAGGGAAGAAGCAAGCGCGTCATTACTGGCGGCACAACTGTGAAGACTGCCTGCGCTGCATGAATTTCTGTCGACGGGATGCCGTTGAAGTCGGGCATTCCTGGGTTATTCTTCTCTATCTCGTTTCGCTGTGGATCTTTCCCTTCACATACTTCGTGTTCCGTTTCGTGGAGCGATATTGGTCCCAGGTGAATGTCGTGCGGAACGGGTACACCCTGATGATCGTGAGCGCTCTTTTTGTGTCCCCGGCGTTTATGGTCGCGTATTATGTTTTTTTCCAACTTATCCGGATAAAATCCGTCAATACGCTTTTTACCTATACCACGCTCACGCATTATAACCGCCGTTACCATGAGCCTGAAACCGATTTGAGCGATTTGCTGGAAGCTCATTTCGAGGATGAATTTGAAGCGGGTGCTCAGAAAGGATCCTCCAAAATCCCTGCTTCCACCTCCCGTCTTTGAGGTGTCGCAATACCGCAGAGGTTATTGAAGATCCGTGCGCGATTTGAACTCGGCGATGATGTCCGTACCGACCCAGAATATTTCGCGGCGCGCGTCGTCTTTCACTCTGGCGACGTAGAAAAGAAACCGGCCGTCCGGAGAGATACCGGGGTGTCTCTTGAAAGAAACGGGATTCAGGAGATTATTGATGAGGACCGGTTCCGTCCACGCTCCGGTCGCTTTTCGGAAGCAGAGATACAACCCGTCACCGAGATAACGCTCCGTGGAGGCGAAAATCAAGAAGCTTTCGTCCGGAGCGATATAGGGCGTCATCTCGTTCGACCGAGCATTGACGGGTGCTCCGATATTGACGGGTTTGGCATAGGCGCCGCCGATGTTTTTCGCTATGTAGAGATCGCCTTTTCCGAGACTGTCGTGGTAGACGGCCGTGAAGTAAAGGTTCCCATTTGCCGCGGCCGAACACCAGGATTCCGCTTGCTCGGTATTGAACGAAAGCCGCTCGGGTTGGCTCCAGCCGGTTTCCTGTCGATGTAGCACCCAGATGTCTTGATCGTTACGGGGGAGGGCATCGGCGTCGGCCGGGCGTTTGGAGCAGAAAAAGAGTTTGGCGCCGTCCGGGGAAAATACGGGAGAATCGTCCCAGAAGATTCCAGAAAAATCGGCTGTTTCGGGAGGCGACCAAACACCCTCTTCCCGTGTCGCGGTTTTGATCTCCATCCGTTTATCGGATTCATTGAATACCGACCAGAAAATCTCGTGACCGTCGGGGGCGATGGCCGGTGCGCTGTGTTCGTCCATCTTGGATGAGATGACTCCCGGAGCGAAGATCCGGCCCTCTTCACCGGGAGGATCGAAGCCGAGATATCTTTTCTGAGAGGAAGAGGGGGGGATTTCGCGGTTCTGGGAAGGGTGACACGCCATCTGAATGCCCGTCAGCAGCAAGAAGATGCCGGCCCATGCCGATCCCTTGATGGGGTGAAATGACATCATATGCTTTTCCATTTCCGGGCTTCGATGGACTGCCGCGGAACCCGGTTCTCGCTTGTATCTTAATCTTTTAATCTTGAAGGTGCAAGCTCAGGGCTGACAGCAGAAGAATAGGGATGCTTTTTTATGCAAGAGGATAAGGGGGCTGCCGGATCCTCCATGCTTTGAACTCCTGATATTTGCTTCCGCTGTTCATGCGATACGATATATTCTATGATTATCCGTGTGATTGCGGATCAATGAACGGGAGAGTGAAACAATGCTGATCGACATCATAGGCTGTGAATCACTGGGTGTCCGCGGTCTTTGCTGCAGCGTGGAAATCCAGGGCCGCCGTTTTCTGATCGATCCGGGCGTGGCCCTGGGATATCGGAGGGCCGGACGGCTTCCGCATCCTCTCCAGGTCGCCGTTGGTGAGCGGGTGAGAAATAAGATCGTTTCCCTCTGGAGTAAGGCAACGGATATCGTTATCAGCCACTATCATGGTGATCATGTCCCTCTCCCGGATGCGAATCCTTTCCAACTGGCGTTGGAAGCGGTTTTTAAACGGAATTCCGATGCCGTTGTGTGGACCAAATCACAATCCCTCTCCACCAAGGAACAGAAGCGGTTCTCCGCTTTGAAGGAAGCCTGTCCGCTTGAGATTCGAGCCGCCGATCCCTCCCTCCGTGGAATCCTGGAATTTTCTCCCCCGATTTCTCACGGTGCCGCCGGTTGGGCGAAGGATACGGTGATCGCGACAAAAATCCAGAGCGACAAGGTGTTTGTCCATGCCAGCGACAGCCAACTCTTGAACGATACCGCGGTTAACCTGATTGTGGATTGGCGTCCGGATATCATTCTGGCGGGAGGGCCTCCATTGTATTTGACTCAAGTTTCCGATGAAAACCGCCTGAGGGCCTGGGAAAACGCCCTTATCCTCGCCAAGACGAAAGCCACCCTGATCATTGACCACCATCTCCTTCGAAGCCGGGAGGGAGAACGGTGGCTTGCCCGGTTGTCGGAAGCGGCGGGAAGGCCGGTCCTATGCGGGGCGGATTTTATGGGCGGACCGCGTCTTCTCATGGAAGCCGATCGGAAGAGGCTGTACCGGGAAATGCCCGTCCCGGACGGCTGGCACGCGGATTATTCCCACGGCCGTGTCCGTACGGACGGCTTTTGGAAAAGAGGTCTTGAGCTGGGATGGGTATCCCAAGCTCGTGAAATGAATACCGATATTTTATATTAGGAGGCGGAATGCCAGATGCGACCGTCATCAATTTCAAAGAAAAAATGAAGCTTTTGACCCGGTGCTGGTCCCCGGGGATCGTGGCACGCGTGAATGACGCGCATTTCAAGCTGGTCAAGTTCAAAGGCGAATTTGTCTGGCATCGCCATTGCGGAATGGATGAGGCGTTCATCGTGCTCCACGGGGAGAGATGCTGGTCGTCCCCAAAGGCATCGAGCACAGGCCCCGAGCGAAAAAAGAGTGTCATGCTCTTGTGCTGGAAGCGGCCGGAACCCTCAATACCGGAGATGCCGGAGGAATCCGTACGGTCAGTAACCCTGAATGGATTTGAATCGGAAAGCGGCTGCGGCGTGGTTTAAGGGGATATCCGTATGGGAAGCCCCGGCTGGAGAAAGCGATGAGGTCGACTCTCGGCAGCCTTTGATCGTAGGTTTTCCCCTGCATCTTGGCTCCCGGAACGAGCATCCCAATCGATGAGTCCTAACCTTCCTGGGCGGAATTCTCTCCCCCGAAGCATCATTTGACGGCGGGAGAAACGATATGATAATAAGAAAACAACACAAAAGCATGAAGGAGATTTTTATGAAGAAATGCCTTGCGGGTATATGTTTTCTTTTGATGACGGTTTTTTCCCTCGGATTTCAGCAGGAGGGACTGAAAGTTTTTATTTCCGTGGACATGGAAGGGATTACCGGAGTCGTCACATCCGAGGAATGCAGTCGATCCGGGCCGGATTATGGATATTTCCGCAGGATCATGACACTGGAAACCAATGCCGCCGTCCAAGGGGCGGCTGCGGCGGGCGCCGATGAGATATGGGTGCGGGATTCCCATGGCTCGGCGCGGAACATCCTGCCCGATCTCCTGGATAAACGTGCCAAGCTACTGCGTGACTGGTCGGGCGGCCCCATGGGGATGATGGAGGGAATCGATGAGACCTTCGATGCCGCGATCTTTATCGGCTATCACGCGAAAGCCGGTACTCCCGACGCCATCATTGAACATACGTCGAGCGGAACCGTAACCGATATGGCCATAAACGGCGTTTCTCTTCCCGAAGCGGGGTATAACGCTCTGTTGGCCGGACAATACGATGTTCCGGTCGTGTTCGTTTCCGGAGACCGGGCGATCTGCGATCAGGTCAAAGGCCTGTTCGGAGAGGTCGAAACCGTCGCCGTCAAGCAGGGCATGGGTGCGGCGGCCTTGAACCTACACCCCGAGGTGGCCGGCGATATGATCCGTGCGGGCGTTGAGCACGCATTGAGTCGGTTGGGGGTTTATCAACCGTATAAGATGGATCCTCCTTATACCTTGGTGCTGAAGCTGAAAAACGAGAGGATGGTCTACAACGGAGCTTTCTATCCCGGGGCGAAGCGTACGGGGGATTGGGAATTGACCTTCACCGGAGATGACATCATCGATGTCGTCAAGGCTTTCAGCTGGATGCGAAGGTAATCGGAAACGGAACGTCGGAGAAAATGGAGAAGCGGCGCTTTCCGGAGGGCATCAGGGATCCTTACATGTAACCCATATCCCGAAGACGCTGCCGTATCATGCTTTCTTCCTCTTCCGTCAAGATGCTCGAGCCTGATTTCTCGATGAATCCCAGCATTTCGAAGGTGCCGATAATCTTGGCCAGACTCTGTTCCAGGGATTCCTCGCAGGAATAAAGATGGATCTCGGGCTTTTCCGGAGGATCAAAGGGCGCTGAAACCCCGGCGACGTCCTTTAACTTTTTCTCTTCGGCTTTCCTGTATAGGCCTTTACTATCTCGCTTTTTCAGCACTTCCAGGGGGCAGTCGCAAAATATCTCGATATAACGGTTGATCTTGAGGCGGCATTCATCCCTTAGTTCCTTATAGGGAGAGATGGTGACGGCGATGGCAACGATGCCGTTCTCCGTCAGCATCTGGCATTCGAAGGCGATGCGGCGGATGTTCTGATAAACCTCTTCCCGGGAATAACCCAGCTTCCGGTTGAATTCTCGCCGGATCCTGCCTCCGTCGAGCACCTTGGTTTTATATCCACGGCCTCTCAATTTCGCCGACAGACAGGCCGCCAGCTGTTTCTTCCCGGAAAAAGGCAGGCCTGTAAACCAGACCGTGAAGCCCGCTTTCATCACCGCAATCCCTCCTTATACGCCGAATCCGACCAAGGGCCAGAAAAATCGGGCGACCAGAAAAAATATACACCAAGCAACGATTTTTATAAAGAGCCCCAGGCTCAATGAATCCCGGATATGGTAATACCCGGAAGAAAACGCAATGGCATTCGGCGGGGTTCCCACCGGAAGGCAGAAGGCAAGTCCGGCGGGGATGGTTACCGCCAGCGTCAAAATCTCCGGAGCGATGCCGGTCTGAGCTACGAATCCATAGGAAAGGGGAACCAGGATCACTACGGCCGCGGCATTGCTGATGGCTTCCGTAAGCAGGATCGAAAGAGCGGAAAGCAAAGCGATCAGCAGCCAGGGAGAGAATTCGGTTCCCCCCATGATCCGGTCGACCAGCCATTCGATGGATTGGGTTTCATACAGGGCCTTCCCCAGAGCGATGGCGCCTCCGTACATGACGATGACTCCCCAGTTGATATAATCGGCGACCTCATTCCATTTGGCGATCCTAAGGACAAAAACACCGACCGCCGCCGCGATGGAGATCACGGCCAGGCCGATACGGTGTCCGGCGAGGATCCAACCCAGGACCGCGCACAAAACGATGATCGCGGTTCGTATTTCCGCCGACGAAAGCTTTCCCATGTGGGCCAATTCCTCGGAGAGGTAAGTCCGGGCGATGGAAACATCTTTGATTTCGGACGGAAAGCGTTTGCGCAGCGCGAAGAACACGATGGCGGTCAGAATGATGGAGATGGGAGTGGCCGCGGCCGCCCATGAAAGGAAATCGATTCGGGTTCCGTAGGTCTCTCTGAGGAACTCCGCGGCCAGAGGAACCCTCGCGCCTCCCAGATAAGTGCCGATGCCTCCGACGACAGCGCCCCAGGCCAGGGCGAGGAAAAGCGATTTTCCCAAAGCGCTGCTTCCTTTTTCCAGACCCAGGACGGAGGCGATTTCCAAAACCACGGGGAACATCATGGCGGCGACCGCATGTTCGGGCATGAACAGAGCAAAAACGGCGCATGTGAAGGTCACTCCGAAAAGAATCCCCGTCGGACTGCGTCCGAAACGACGGATAAAGAGGAAAGCCATGCGCTTGGAGAGCCCTGTCCGGATGATGGCTCCCGAGAGGATGAAAACACCCAGCAGAAAAAAAACCGCGCTGTTGCCGAAATAGGAAAAAACCTGATTGCTTCCAAGTATATTGAATGTGGGCAGCAGGATGATGGCCAACAGGCTGGTGGCGGCCAGGGGAATGGATTGGAAAACCCAGAGCGTGAAGCAGATGATCGCCACCCCAAGACATCGCGAGCCCTGGATTGAGAGCCCTTCCGGGGGGGACATGAGCAGGAGGGAGATTCCCGCCAGAAGACCTAGGCCGAGCAGGGTATATTTGACGGTTTTGGAATTCATGGCGGTTGTTTGCCTCATTTTGTAACATATCGCTACCCTAAGGTCAATCGGGGAACATCTCGACCGGTCCCTTCCAAGAAAAATGGTTATCCTGCACCGAGGAGAACCGAGAGACCTCGAAAATGGAAGGGAAGTTTTGCAGTGGACGGTGTTTTCCTTTATCATAAAAGAAAATACTGCCGGATTAGGGAATATACGAATTCAAGGGAGAGAACAGATGGAAACGATCGAACCCAAATCCCCGGGTTCCGGGAAGAAATGGCTCATGGGCTGCGGGATCGGCTGCGCGGTTGTGATCGCTCTGATCGCCGTACTGATGGTGGGCGGTTTCTTTTTTGTCCGTAACATTATAGATAAATTCGAAGAAACCTCGGTGATCAGCGCGGAATTGACGGATAGATTCGGCCCCGCCCGGGATTTCCGTCCTGAGGCCGATGGCTCCATTGCCTCATCCCGTATGGAGGCGTTTCTCTCGGTGCGGGAGGCCATGACGGATGTCAGGGAGGAATTGGACAAAGCGCTCGATGTGTTATCGGAGGCTGAAAGCAAAAACCGGGCGAGTGTGAAATCTCCGGGTCATTTCGTGAAACTGATGAGAACGGCCGGAGGCATCGCCTCTCTGGTTGCCGAATTCTATACGAAACGCAACCAGGCCTTGCTGGAAGCGGAGATGGGTTTGGGAGAATATATTTACATCTATGCTATTGCTTATTACTCTTGGCTCGAAAAATCTCCCGGAGCCGGACCCGCCGTGCATTTCGGCATTGTTTCCGAAAATATCGATGATGATCAGACGCCGGAGGAAATGGAGAAAATGCGCCGGCAGGTGCTGTCCAAACGGTTGAACGAATTGCTTCTGCCCATGCTCCGAGGTCAGCTGGACCAACTGTCGGATACAGGCCGATCCGGGATGAACGAATGGCGGCGGATGCTCAAGGATGAGATCGACGCCTTGGAGGAGGATTCCCGGCGGTTGGCATGGGAAGGGAATCTTCCCCCACGGATTGTAAACTCATTGAAACCGTATCGGGAGCGTCTGGAACGGTTCTACAGTCCCTTGTCCAACACTCTCGAGATCGCCTTTGAATGAACCGGTATGAGACGCGGCGGTCTTTCCCGCGCCGATAAAGGGAAATCAGGAAACGATTTTCAAAATATCCTCAGCCAAGGATGCTTCCGGATTCTCGATGATACGCCCGATTTCCTCTCCATCGCGATAAAAAATAAAGGTGGGGATTCTTTCGATCTTGAGCTCGTCGACGAAGTACTTTTCCTCGCGGGAGGCTTTTCGCTCGACGGTGAAGTAATTCACTTCACAGCGGTCTTCCCCAATCTCCTCCACAATTTTTATGAAGGGGGGGAGGTTGTTTTTCGAGTCTTTGCACCAGAAAGCCAGATAGACATCGATCCTGAGGGAGTCGGCAAGATGGGAAGCGATTTTATCCATGACCGCCGCATCGGGTTGAGCGGTTTCATAGATCTCCATCCAACCTTCCTGGGATAGGATCATGTTCCTGGTAACCTGTTCGGCGCCGGCCGTGGCGAAGACGCCCAGAGCCAACAATACGACAAAGCATCTTTTCATACCCGTCCTCCCAATGTCATTTCGGTTGCTTATGCCGTATACATAGCATGCCGAGCGAGGCTTGGCAAGCCGCCTCTCCATAAAGCGAAGAAATCAGCTGCCATGTCGGTGCCGCCAATGATCTGGTCAGGAATGTTTCTCTTTAAAGAGAAAGCCCGGCGGGCGTTCATAGTCGGCAGATGAAGAGCTTGTCCGATTCCCACCGCCGCAGCGCTTCCCGTTGTGGCTTGCTGCGGGCTGCGATTCTCCGTTGCCCCAGAAGTACCGAACGCCTCAGTTCCCCGAGCAGAGAGCGCTGTTTTTCCGTCAGGCATGCATAGTCCCAGAGCGTTTTGCGGATCTCGAAATTCTGACCTTCGATGCGTCGCTGGCCGTGAATGATTTCCCTCCGGATCAGCGGGCTCGTGATCGGATCCTCGATCCTTCGGTTCCTGATGGATGCGGGAAGGCGTTTGTGCAGACTGAAACGAGCAAAGAGATCGTCTTCCAAGCTGATAAAGAACCTGGTTTCACCCGGATCTCCCTGCCTTCCCCGCGTCCGCGCAGCTGGTTGTCTATCCTCACGCTTTCATGACGGTTGGTTCCGATGACGTAGAGCCCGCTCAAGGCCTTCACCTGTTCTCGCTTCTGTTCCCGATCGCCTCCGAGTTTGATATCCGTTCCCCGTCCCGCCATGTTGGTTGAGATCGTCACCGCCGCCGGAGCTCCGGCCCGGGCGATGATAGCGGCTTCTCGCTCATCGTTTTTAGCGTTCAACACGTTCACCGGGATTCCGTTTTTTTTCAGAAGGGCGGCCAGGTGTTCCGATTCCTCAACGCTGGAGGTTCCCACCAGAATCGGTCTTCCCAGGGAGTGAACATGTTTTATCTCCGCTGACAGGGCTTGGTTTTTGGCACCCTTGTGGGTGAATATCCGGTCTGGATGATCGCGGCGAACACATGGGCGATGAGGCGGGATCACCACGGTCATAAGGCCGTAAAAACGTTTGATCTCATCTGCAGCGGAGCGGGCGGTGGCGTAGGTGATGTCTCGGGAGTAAGCACGTTTTCGCTCCGACATGGGCATCCCTTCCTGGATGCAGCCCACGCTCAAGCCCAGGAATCTGAAAACAGGACCCATCCAGGCGGGCGAGGTAATCATTAAAAGTCAGGATATGAACTCCTTGATGACTCAGGGCGTTCAGAAAGGCGGGAAGGACGGCGGTAAGGGTTTTTCCTTCTCCTGTTTGCATCTCCGTCAGCGCTCCACGGTGAAGGGCGACCGCGGCTTGAATCTGCACATCGTAGGGCCGCATGTCCAGCACCCGCCGGCTGGTTTCCTTTATCAGGGCGAAAGATTCGGTCATAAGGTCTTCGAGAGATGCCCCGGCGGCGGCGCGGGACTGGAGATCCTCGCAGAGTTTTTTCAGCGCCGGATCCGATTCCCCGGAAAGGTCGATCGAGTTTATCGATTCCATCCTGTGCCGGTATTCCCGAAGATCGGATTCAATCGGGACACAGCGCAGCTTATCGATCCGGGCTTTTATTGATTTGATATTGATTTTCATAGGCGTTCCTTTTTCTATATATCCGGGTTCCATGGAGGGATGCGGTAGGGGAACGTCCTAAGCCGGAGGGCCGCGCGATGGGGAATACGCTCGGAAAATCAGGGAAGTAAGCGGAATCGGAGAGGGAAAAGCAGGACTGCAAAAGAGGGATGGGAGGAAAATCAGAAGGGGAAGGGCGATCAGGAGCTGGGGAAGGAAAAAAGCCAAAGCGGTCAACAGAATCCAGAGTCCTGGAGGAACGCCTGAGATATTTCTGTTATCCAATTTGACGGAGTATGGGGGCATCTTGCTTCCTTATCCGCTGTCGCTGTGAATTATACCGGATGTGTTTCCCGAATACAAATCCGGCGGGGTTTCGTGCGGTCGAAGCCGCATCGGAAAGGTTTTAAGAACGATAATTCGGTTGCGGTGAGTACCGACAGGTAAACATGGTCCGCGATAAACGAAGGCGGAGGTCAACGGTAGAGCTTGGCCCGGTCCCACTTCCGGATGATCTCGGCGATCAGTTCAGCGACGCGGTCGTTGACCCGTTTGAAATATTCCGCCGCTTGTTGGGCATCGAAGGTCGGGTATCCCTGCCCGGCTTCATAAAGACCGATGGAAGCCGCAACCGGTACGGCGTAATAGGCATCCCCGCTCGGGTTGGGCATCGCCATTTCTTCATCGTAGCGTTCCGGGTGGATGTGCCGGGGAACGACGGCCTGGATATACGCTGTTTCGTTGTTGCCCGCGTGCCCGCCGTTTTCACCGAAAACCGCAAAGGTGTCTTCCGAGGCCAACGTCCACCAGTTGACCACCAGGATGCGAACTCGGCACTGCTTCGAGATATCGGCCGCCTCGGCCTTGAGCGCGGCTGTGTTTCCGCCGTGGCCGTTGAGGATGATGATGTTTTTAAATTTTTGCTGCGACAGGCCCTTCAGGATATCGTGGATAAAGGAACGGTATGAAGCTTCCGAGATGGAGACGGCTCCGGGAAAGGCCTGCATGGCGGGTGTGATCCCATAATTCAAGGTCGGCGCGATCATCGCATTCAAGCGTTCCGCGATTTCCCGGCCCATGGCTTCGGGAGCCAGGCTGTCGGTGCCGCTGGGAATAACTCCGTGCGGCTCGATCGAACCCGTAGGAAGAAGTACGGTCTCGATCACGGCCGGAACGACCTCCTGGAATTCCGTCCAGGTCATCAGGTTCATTTCGCGGGTAGAGGGAAACGTTTTATTTCCCTGTCCATAACCCGGAATCACGGCCAGAAAGCAGATCGCCGTCAATAAAGCCGCTGTTCGGTTTGGTCTCATGGGTGATCCTCCTTACATCAAGTGTAAAAGATTCCAGGTGAATTTAAAAACACAAAATGAATTCGTTCATGTACGGATTGAAAGACATGTCGGAAAGAAACGAACCTTCTCCGTCCCTGATCGGTTTGGGAAAACGGGATTTCCCGGCTTTATGGAGAGTATCGCCCGCGTCTTGAACGCCCCCTATTTTTTCAAAGCGGCGATGGAATCTTCCAGCAGCTTCATGCTGTAGGCCGGATTGTGCAGTCCCCGGGTTCCGTCTTGGAGGACGAAGTAATAATTGAAGGAGGCTTTGGCTTCCACCGGCGACAGACTCGGATCTTTCGGGCCCTTTGGTTTGTGAACATCGGAATCGGGATTTTTTCCTTCCTGTTTCGGAAGCAGAGTCTCAAGTTCGGCCAGCCGTTTCTCGAATCGGGCCTGGCTCTCGGTCACGTCGGCCATGGTCATGCCTTTATGGCAGCCTGTGCAGGCATTGGGATTGAGCTCGCGTTCTCCTTCGAATTCCGCCACGGCCAGGAAGGTGTGGCCGCCTAAATAGAGTCCCCGGGCGCCTGCCGGGGATTCGGCCATATGACATCCGGCGCAGTTCTTGGGAATCATGCCGTGGGCGCTGCTCTTGTACTTTTCACCTTCGACTTCAGCCCCCCCCTCTCCCTTGATCATGTTTTCCTGCTGGTTTGCGGCGTGTGAGGTGAGAATATTATGGCAGCCCGCGCATGATCTCTCGACGCTTCCGGCTCGGATGGCGGGATCCTCCTTGGATATCTTTTCCATGTCATGACAGGCCGAACATGTGATCCCGGAAACGTTTTCATAAGGAGCCGTGGATTCTTTCCCCGCCAGGATGACTTCCTGGTAGCCCTCCGCTGTATGACACTCGGCGCAGCCGGGTTTGTTCAGGTTTACTTTTTCTTCCGGGGTATCCATGGAACCGGCATGCGGCGAATTCGCCCACTGATCGCTGAGAGAGATTTTTTCCTGAGGGAGCGTCTCTTTTCCGTTCGTTTCCAGCAGAACAGCGGTCACGCCCACCATAATCACCAAGCAGAAAGCCATGATTTTATGTGTTTTCATGTGAACCCCTCAAATAAAATTAACCTTGTCATCCTTGATTTTAGTAATTCTACAGGAACTATCAATTCAATACAACAGGGAACGGACATGTTTTTTTCAGCGATGGGAAGGATTTCGGCTGACAGTTCGGGCTCGGCGGGGGAGGTGTTTCAGCGAGGGCTTGAAAACGCGGGAAAAAAACCAGCCCAGCTTTTTTCCCCCCGGGGTAAGGACCTGGAACGAGCGGTCTTCGAGGGAGTTCGCCGTGGGCAGAAAGACCCGGGCGGCGCGACTGGCGTTCATGCGGAGGGCGAGAGGCTCCATCTCCAGGGTGCGTCCGTGAAGGATTTTAACCTTGCTGTTCGCGCCGATGAACCCCGGGGACCAGAGAAGATAGTTGTATTCCGGCGGAAGCGTAAAAAAGGCCAGGGAGCTTTGAAAGAGAATTTTACGGAAAGACGGTTGATCATTTGAAGGAGGAGAGGATCGGGTCAACTGCAGACGGTATTCATCGAACCAGGCTTGAAAAAACGTTTGGACGGAGGGGACGTTGCGATAAAGGATGACGCCGGTGTTGATCTCGAAGAAAGATCGGGGGCATTCGGGAACGGGATCCCCTTCTCTCCAGGTGTCGAGTGCGGCGGCGATCTCGAACCGTTCCAAGAGATCGAACAGCTCATTGAAACCGGAGGCGATGTATGTGTCGCTGTCGAGAAAGATCGTTTGTCGGTAGGGTGATCGCTGCATGGGCTGGATCTTGTCGATGAAGCCGTAGGCGCAGTCTTTGAGGATCTTGATTTCGTCAAAGAGCGATTCCTGGGGAGGGTGTCTGTCCGCAAAGAGGGTAATCGGAAGATCCGGCATATGGCGTTTTAAGGATTCCGCCGACCTGAGAGTTTCGTGGAGATAGGTTTCCCCGGCAGCCACATAAATCGCACCCTTTTCTTTCAACGCGTTCTCCTTTTCTGCCCCCGATGCGGGTGATTCCCACCGCCGCATGAGATTTTCATCCGTGGATTTTAAGGGATTTTTTACTTTGGTTTTCCATTATACTATAATGAGTCGAAATTTTGATATGTTTGGATTGAGTCATGGATGAGCGAGTTTCTTTCAGAATCAATACGCCTGCCGTCAGTGCGGAAGCCTTTGACGATGAAATCGTGATCATCGATTTCAACACGGGAAATTACTTCAGTCTCGATGAAACCGGTTCCGAACTGTGGAAATTGCTGGAAGCGAGGGGGGATCGGGATTCGATAACAGCCGAGATGATTCGTCGCTTCAAGGGTGATCCGCAGGAAATCGCGGCCGCCGTCGATCACCTTTTAGGAGAACTCCTGAGGGAAGGAATTCTTCGGAAGGAAAAGGCGGTGCGGTCGGTTGGAGATGCCGTCGTTTCCCCGGTCTTCGCGTCCGAGAAAGAGCGGCGGTGCTGGCCCGAGAAAGCACTGACCCTGCGTAAGTATTCGGATATGCAGGACCTGCTGCTTTTGGATCCCATCCATGAAGTGGATGAAAAAGGCTGGCCCTACGGGGACTCCGGGACGGATGATTAAGGCGCCATGTCCTCAGGGATGGAATTGGGTTTTCCTCTGGAAGAACAGTACGTACGGCCAGACGCTTCGGATATATTCGATCGTCTTTACCGCGCTTATGTGAAAGCCGGCGAGCGATCCGCGCTTAAGATCGAAAGATATTATCGATTGGCGGGCCGAACCCTGAAGCTTTGTTTTGCCGGGGATGCCTTGGTTTCCAAACTGACGCCAGCGCTCTCCCCGCTCATATGCAATCCGATTGAAAAACCCGATGTGGAGATCTGTATTTGGGACAGCCGGACGACCGGACTGCCGCTGCCGTCTCCGGATTGGACCCCGCAGGATTATCTCGCCCGGGGGGAGATCCGGGGATTAAATCGCGGGAAAATCCTTGCCTCGTACCAAACGGGACCCGATATTCTGAACATGTTCAACCGAGAGCGGAATCGAGGATTGTTCTGGATCCGCGACGCGCGGCGCGTGCCGTTCTATGAATGCGCCGCTCCGCTGCGGATCATTCTCCACTGGTGGTTGCGCAGTCTGGGCCGTCAGTTGATTCACGGGGGGGCGTTCGGTACGGATTCGGGAGGTGTTCTGCTGGCCGGGAGCGGAGGCGCCGGGAAATCCACGGCTTCACTGGCCCTGGGCATGAGCCGGGGGATGGGATTTGCGGGAGACGATTATTGCGTGCTCGAGCCCGGCCCGCCGCCGTGGATCCACAGCCTCTACGCCACCGCCAAGCTGGATGGTGCGAGCATTAAAAGATTGGTACACCTGAACCTTCCCGTGAATACGTCTCGAACGGACGGCGAGAAAACAGTGATCTATTTGCACGAGCGGTTTGCAGCGCGTTTGATTCCCGGTTTTCCACTCAAAGCTATCCTGTGTCCCCGTATCACCGGCTCGGCGCGAACGACCGTGAGACCGGAATCTTCGGGTGCCGGTTACAGGGCTTTGGCCGTAAGCTCGGTTTTTCAGCTTCCGGGCGCCGACCCATCGGACTTGAATCGGATCGCCTCGACGGTGCGCTGTGTTCCCGCCTTCATTCTTGAAATGGGGACGGACATGATCGAAGCCGCACAAGAGGTCAGGGTTTGGAGTTCCGAACTGGTTGCGGAGGCGGGATAAAGAATGTCTTCCGCGCCTGCCGGATGTCAACGGTTTCTGACGGTGGGAATTCGTATGCTCACCCCGGATTCGGACACGGGATCGTTTCGGATGCTGGGAATTCTGCGAGCCCTGCGTGAAATGTCTTGTGATGTGACGTTTTGCGCGGCGTTTCCTTCATCTTGGCCGCCCTATGAGATTCGTCTCGCCGAAGACACGGCCAGGCTGGAAAAGAACGGGATCCGTGTGGCGTCTCCCCGCCGATACCGATCCGTTATGGATTTTCTCGAAAAAGGCGATGATGAGTTTGATTTCGTGTTGTTGAGCGATATCTATACCGCCTCTCGTTATCTGGAGAAAGCACGGGCTCGCTTTCCACGGGCGGGATTGATATTCGACACCGTGGATCTTCATTATCTGCGCGTTTATCGTGAAGCGAAACTGTATGGGAGCAAGCCGGCTTTGACCAGGGCTTTGAGCATAAAGCGGAAAGAATTGGCCGCGGTAAGAGCGGCCGACCTCACACTGACGGTTTCGAGTGAGGAAAAAGCGGTGCTGCTGAAAGAATGCCCGAAATCACGCATTCATGTGCTTAGCGGCATCTATGAGGCGGTTCCGGTCTCGAATCCATACCGGGATCGCCGCGACATCCTGTTCGTCGGATCTTTCGAGCACGCGCCCAACATCGATGCCGTGGAGTATTTCGCCGGGGAGATATTCCCGCGCATTTTGAGCCGTCGGCCGGACATAAGGCTGTTTGTGGTCGGCTCGCATCCGCCGCGGAGAATCCTTGATTTGGCTTCAAAAAACATCATCATCACCGGATATGTGTCTGATTTGGAAGCGTTATTTCAAGCGTGCCGGATATCGGTGGCTCCGCTTCGTTTCGGAGCCGGGATCAAAGGAAAAATATTGACCAGCTTGAGTTACGGAGTCCCTGTTCTGACGACTCCTTTAGGGGCAGAGGGAATGGATTTACAGGCAGGTACTGAGATACTCATCGCCCATGATCCGGAGGATTTTGCACGGCGGTTGATCCTGCTTTACGGCGATGAAAAACAATGGAATCGGATGTCACGGCGGGGATTGGAAATCATAAAAAAAAGATTCTCTTCCACCGTGGTGCGTGCCGGGATGGAAAACTGCCTTAACGAGATGGAAAGGAATCGGAGAAATGAATGATCCTTTGGTCAGCGTGATTCTGCCGCTCCATAACGGAGTGCGTTTTCTGGAAAGCGCCGTGAACAGCGTCCGGGCGCAGACATATTCCCATTGGGAGCTGATCGCCGTGGATGACGGTTCAACGGACGGCAGCGCCGGTCGGGCGGCAGCGTTTCCCGATGTCCGTCTCCTCCGGCTGGATCATGGAGGGGTTGCCCGGGCGCGCAATGCCGGGGTCGAAGCGGCTTCAGGCGATTTGATCGCATTTATCGATCAGGATGATGTATGGAAACCAGAAAAACTTGAGCTACAGGTTGAATATCTTCAGGATCACCCGAATAAGGGATTCGTCATAGGCCTTCAAAAAATGGTGCTGGGCGCGGGAGTTCCCCGGCCTTGCTGGCTTAAACCGGAGCTGTTGGAGGCTCCGCAGCCGGGGTACCTTCCCAGCGCGCTGCTGGTACGGCGCTCTGTTTTCGAACGTATCGGGTTTTTTAACGTTGACATCGAAACGGCAAGTGACAGCGACTGGTTTTTCCGGGCTAAAGATGCCGGGATCGAATCAGGGCAGCTGACCCGGGTTCTGGTCGAGAGGTTGATACATCGTGCCAATCATTCCCACAGCCGGGAAACCACCAAAGATCTGCTGCATGTGGTGCGCGACTCGATGCGGCGGCAAATGGGATTGCAGGAAAATCCAAAGGAGAATGAGGATGACCGGCGAAGTTCATGAATCGGTGAGTGTGGTTATCCCGGTTTTCAACCGCCCTCGATATTTGGAAGAGGCGCTGCGCAGTGTATGGAGACAGAATCCCTGTCCGGAGGAGATCATTATCGTGGATGACGGCTCCACGGACGACACGCGGCAATCGGCCGCCCGGTTCGTTCCTCCCGCCAGATATATTTATCAGGATCACGCGGGAGCGGCCGCGGCACGAAACACTGGTATCCGGATGTCAAAAGGGAGTCTTATCGCTTTTCTGGATTCCGATGATGTTTGGACTTCAGAAAAAATGAAAATTCAAAAACGCCGTATGGATGAGTGTCCGGAGTTGGATATGATCGCGGGGAAAGTTGAATCCTTCTTCAGCCCGGATATCTCTGAAATCAATAGAAAAAAAATCCGCATACCCGCCGATCCCGTCTCCGGCTTCATTCCCAGTGCCGTTGTGATCCGGCGCCGGGTTTTCGACTTGTTGGGGGGATTTCCCCTGGATATGGAAGTCGGGGAGTTTGTCGATTGGTTCCTCAGGGCGCGTGAAGCGGGAATGAAATATGACGTCGTTCCGCAGGTGGTGGCCCGTCGGCGGGTGCATGACAACAATATGGGGATCGAAAAAAGAGATGCACGGGGGGATTATCTCCGCATCGTCAGGGCTGCAATGGAAAGGCGGAGACGCCATGAATAAATGGCGGTATTATGGCAATTATTACCGCGGGCTCACCCTTCCCCTCGCTTTCGCGATCCTGGGGTCCATCGGACAATCGATGGTGCTGCTGGTGGTGCCGCTGCTTTTTAAATATGGGATCGACACCGTGATCCCGGGCGAGGAATTCAGGCGGCTGTTTCTTGTCGGTGTTGCCATTATCGGTTTTTATCTGTTAAGCGGAATCATCCAGTTGGCGACGCGTAAGGTTGTTCTCAAGCTTACGAAACAGGCGATTCAGCGTTTCCGGGATGAGCTGATGAAAAAGTTGGTGTTCCTCTCCCGAGACACTTATACGGAAGCGGACCGCGGCGTCCTTCACACCCGGATCGTCCAGGATACGGAGAGATTGGACATCATGTCGAATGCGCTGATCGTCCAATTGATTCCATCGTTGCTGGGAGGGCTCCTTCTGTGTGTGCTGATGGCGGTTCTCAATGGAATCCTGTTTGCGACCCTGTTGCTGATCATGCCCGTGCTTTACGGATTGAGTCGCCTTCTCGGCCGCCGTGTCCGCAGAAGCGTGCGGTCATATCACCGCTCCTTCGAGAGATTCAGTAAAGGTGTTTTTTTCGTTATCCAGATGTTCGATCTGCTACGGATACAGGCGGCGGAGAGTCTGGAACTCAAGCGCCAACGGAGCAAAGTCGAAGATCTCCGGGTTTCCAGTGAGGCGATGGCGCTGTGGAATACCGCTTATGTGCTCGTTCAGGATACCGTCATCGCCGTCGCCGGTGTTGTCGTGCTGGTGGTGGGGGGAATATCCGTGGCCAGGGGGGCGATGTCGTTGGGGGATTTGATCTCATTTTATGTGGCCATGGGGCTATTGAAAAATTTTTTCCGGATGCTTTCGGTTTCCATCCCTCAAGTGCTTCAGGGCGCGGAGTCACTGACTTCACTTATGCGGATCATCGAAATCGAAGAGAGAAATCCTTATCGGGGGAAAGGGAAAATCTCTTTCAAGGGCAATGTCGTGATGGAGGGGATATCGTTCCGCTATCAGGATCAATGGGTGCTTCGGGATGTCGATCTTGATGTGTCTGCGGGCAGGTTGACGGGGATCGCCGGACCCAATGCAGCCGGAAAAACCACGATGCTGAATCTCATCCTGGGTTTCTACCGGCCGGATAAGGGCCGACTGCTGGCTGAAGGTCTTCCTTATGACGCCCTCGACATGACGGAGTTACGGCGCTCCGTGGGCGTCGTGACGCAGAAGCCGTTGCTCTTTTCAGGAACCATCCTCGAGAACATCGTGTATGGAATGCCGGATGCTACGATGAAGGATGTCGAGGAAGCGGCCCGGCTTGCCACCGCGCACGATTTCATCGAATCACTGCCTGAAAGTTACGATACGGCCGTCGGTGATGCCGGAATCGCGCTTTCGGGCGGGCAGCAGCAACGGATCGCCATCGCCCGGGCGGTACTGCGCCGGGGGCCGCTGCTGATTCTTGATGAGCCCACCAATCATCTCGACAGAGATGTGAGCCGCCGATTGATCTCCAACCTGAAGTCCATCCCCTTTCGACCGGCCGTGTTGCTGATCAGTCATGTCCGGGATGTGATGGCGGCTTGTTCACGGGTCACCCTGCTCCGGGAAGGCCGGGTGACGGCCGAAGGAGGGCCGGAGGAGATATGGAAGAAGGAATACGGAGAGTGAAATCCGGGTGGAAAGAAACGGCGGGGAATTTATTATCATGAAGAAAAGGGATTGGCGGCCGACGCCCAGTCAGGAAATTCTGTTGCGGGCCGTGTTGGGCGAAGGCGAACGGGCTGTAAAGGCCTGGAGAGAGTGGATGGAGCGGATTGATATGGATAGGTTGGATCCGGGGTCATTCCGCTTGCTGCCCCTGCTGCATGAAAATCTGAAAGCAGCCGGCGTGGATGATCCGCGCTTGGCGCTTTACCAGGGTGTTGCGCGGCATTTCTGGTACCGGAACCGAATCCTCTTCCATAGGGCTTCCCTGGTTTTGGCGGCATTTCAACAGCGGTCTATCCCGGCTCTGGTGCTTAAGGGGGGGGCTTTGATCGGATCTTTCTACCGTCACGGCGGACTCCGACCCATGGGAGATTTCGATGTGTTGGTGCCTTTTTCCAGGGCGCGGGAGGCGGCTGCGGTACTGCGGGAGCAGGGGTGGCGGCCTGCGGCGGGGCTTCCTGAAGAACCGGATGATGTATTTCTGGCGGTTCTGGCACGGCATCATTTCATGGATACTGCAGGGTTTTCCATCGATCTTCACTGGTCTCTCTATCGGGAAAACACATCTTTTGATTCCGATGATGAATTCTGGCGCGGGGCCCTTCCGCATACGATTCTGGGAGTGCCCTGTCGCCGGCTTCAGCCTGCCGATCAGCTGCTTCATGTCTGCAAACACGGGTTGGAATGGGATCCCACTCCGACCGTGCGTTGGGTTGTAGATGCCGCTCGCATCCTCACCGTCTCCGAGGTGTGTTGGGAGCGTTTTCTGGAACAAACGGCCCGGCTGAGCTTTGGGCCTTGGCTTCACGCCTCTCTCCATTATCTCAAAACACAAATGGAACTTCCTATCCCCGAAGAAGTTCTGAAAACCCTCGCCCGTCTCCGTCGACCGTACTTGTCCAGGATGGAATATCTGGGAAAATCACGGCGGTATGAAATTTTAGGGGATATGCCCATGCTGTGGTGTGATTACAGGCGGTTCCGAAACCATTCGGATATGGACGATTCCAAGGGCGCTTTCCGGCGCTTTCTATGCCGTCGCTGGGATAAGGATTCCGGCATGCCTTTGCTCGTTTTGATCGGGCGCAAGCTGGCGCGCAGAATGAAAGCCGGTCTGCTTCCCTCGTTTTCCGGCGGGCAAAAAGTATTGATGGCGGGCCGCCGCCTGAAAGAGAAGAGGCTTCAGGAAGAATCGAGAAAATAAATATTGTTTGATATGGTGAGATTTTTTATATAAGCTGGTATTTATGATATATGATATATCTAGGGGGTTTTATGTTATGGAATGAAATTATAAGCACTTGGAGGGAATAATATGTCGTTAAAACGGAGGGATTTTTTAAAGATGTCGGCCGGTGTCGGAAGCGCCGCTTTATTGGGAGGGGCTTGTGCGTCGCCGAAAACGGAATCCGGAAGCACGCCGCTGAGCCGGCTGCGCCCCATGACCGGCGACGTCAAACCCATAACGGATGAGGAACGCGGAATGCGGATCGAAAAAGCCCGTCGGCTCATGGCGGCCAATAATATCGACGCTCTTTATCTGGAACCCGGAAGCAGCATGTTTTATTTCACGGGAGTCCGCTGGGGCTTGAGTGAACGAACGTTCGCCGCCATTATTCCGGTCCGGGGAGAGATCGCGTATGTAACGCCGGCATTTGAAGAGGATCGGACGCGGGAACTCATTCGCTTCGGGGAGGATATCAGAACCTGGGAAGAGCACGAGAGCCCGTATAAGCGGATCGTCCAGATCTTGAAAGATCGGGGAATCGCCAAGGGAACCATCGCTCTAGAGGAGAGGGTCCGATTTTTTCAGCTTGACGGCATTCGAAAGGAGAATCCCCGGTTGGATTTTGTGAGCGGTGATCCGGTTACCATCGAATGCCGCGTGATCAAATCGCCTCACGAGATCGCTTTGATGCAAAAAGCGAGCGATATTACCATCGAAGCCTACAAAGCCTCCATCGCCATGATCGAAAAAGGAATGACCCGGGATGATTTCCGCTCTATTTCAACCGCCGCCCATAAAGCTCTGGGGGTCTCCGGAGGAATCGGATGTCAGATCGATTTCGCCAGTTCCCAACCACACGGCAGCACCCGCAGGATCGAAGTCCAGGAGGGCAGCATCATTCTCATGGACGGGGGGTGCAGTGTCGACGGTTACCGTTCGGATATCAGCCGGACAATCGTTTTCGGCGAGCCCGATGCCTATCAAAGAGAGATCTGGGATCTTGCCTCACGGGCCAAGGCCGCCGCTTTCGACAAGGCCGGGGTCGGAGTCCCTTGTGAGGATGTCGATGCCGCCGCCAGGCAGGTTCACATCGCTCATGGTTTCGGACCCGGATATAAAGTTCCCGGATGCCCCCACCGCACAGGACATGGGATCGGATTGGACGGGCATGAATGGATCAACCTTGTGAAAGGCAACACCCGCCCCATGGAAGTCGGCATGTGTTTCAGCAATGAGCCGATGGTCGTGCTCCCCGGCAAATTCGGAGTGCGTCTCGAGGACTGCATGTATATCACGGAGGAAGGCCCGGTCTATTTTACCGGTCCCAGTCCCTCGATCGAAGAGCCGTTCGTCTGATGGCGGAATCAGCCGGGCATAGCGCCGCATCCTAAGAGGATGCCTCCTGATTTATGGCTGTGAAGGACGGAGATATTCCGCGACTTCGATCATATATCTCAGATCCGTGTAGTTTTCGTCACCGAACCGCAGCACGATCAACCCGGATGGAAGAATGCCCACCAGATTCCCTCCGTGACCTCGCATGGAAGGGACATTGATTCTCCCCTGAGCCGTTAGTACGGGCTGTTGCCAGAGGGAATGCAAGTAGTATTGGGGACCGTCGGCTGAGCGTCCGGTTTCCCATCCCCGGCGTTCCGTACGGGAGAGCGCTTCGCGAACGCGTTTTCGAGAAAGAAGCTGGCGTCCATGGAATTCACCTTCGTCATACAGCAGCCGGGCGATCTTCACCGCTTCCTGAAACGTGGGATAGCTCCCCCATCCCATGATCGGAATTCCTAATTGCCCATTGGATTCGACTGTTCTTGTCAGCGCCATATGCCCGATGCCCATTGGTGTCAGCACGTCTCTTTTGACGAGATTCCAGTAATCCCCCTGCGGGCCTTCCATGGATTTGACGAAGCGGTTCAATGCGTAGGAAAGGGCAAAAAAATTCGTGGAAGCATAATTCATGCGTGCACCGGGAGCGGGATCGGCGTCGGGAAGATCACGGATGGCCGCGATCTTTTCATCGGCGGTACGGGCGAGAATATAGGGTGCGATGTCCATGCCTTCTTCGCTTCCGCTTGTTCCGGTCGCCATTCCGAGCGCATGTTCGAAAGTCACCCCATGCCAACCCGGATGGTCGGCAAGCTTCGGAACGTAGTCGCATATCCTTTCATTGAAGATTTCGTCGCCGTATCTTTCGGCGGCGTAAAACATGGCGAGTCCCATGGCCAGGGATTTCGTCACCGAAAATACGCCGTGACGCATCTCGAGCGGAAACGGATAGGGGCCGGTTCGGGTCTGTATTCCCTGAAGATAGATTGCGCCGTCCATGTACAGGGCCGCCGCACTGACCTTATCATCGGAAAGCCCCCCGTTGAATATATGTTTCAACCATACGGGATTTCTCAATTCCGCCCAGGGTTTAACCGGGATTCGCGCCTTGATTTCCCGGTCGAAAGAATCGATGACTTCTAGAGATTCTGGATGACTCCCGGGAATATATCGGGCCGGGATGAGAGCGGAAAAATTGCCGTGGAAATAAGCGTCGATGGGGGCCGTTTCCTGCGTGACCTGAATCGCTGCGCATGAAATGCTTCGATGGTCATAGACAAAGGTGGCGATCCCGTTTCTCGCTTGGCCGATGGCGTTATCCGTCAGCACGAAAGGGAAGGCGGCTCTGGAAAATGTGCCGTCTGTGTCTTCCCTCCAAATACGCCCCGGCGAAACGATGATGTTCCAGTAGCTGTTGTTTTTCTCCCCGGACACGATGATGCCGCGCTGAAGGGGTATAAGATATTCCTGATGGCTGACGAAGGAGATGGAAAATCCGGGAAAAATGTTTTGTCCTCCTCCTTTCCAGTCAGAACTGGGATGGGTGGTTTTCATGGACGCTTCCGAAAAGTGAATGGTGCCTGATAGGGGATGGGGAGGGGTGGTTGATTGTGAGATGGGGAGGAAATAATAATTATGAATGGGAAGCGCAGCCGTCTCCTCCAGAAGTTCAGCCGTGGTCAGTTTGTCCCGGATCACGGAATCCGGCCCAAAAAATTGAAATAAAACGGAGGCGTAAGCCCTACTTAACAAGGCCGCAGCGCCCAGCATTAGTGCGGACGTTAAAAATACCGCTATTTTCCTGCTTGTTTTGGGGCGGTCAGGATTGTACAGACAATAGGCTGAAGGTGTTCTCATATCGTCTCCTCGACAGTAAGTGGTGGGCTGTTTCAAACATAGGATTTGCACATCATATCAGTGGAAAGAAAATTCGGCGGGATGATTTTGTTGTTGATTCCGAATATTCCAGTTCTCGCCGTCTGATCTCCTGATAGTTATTACGAAAAAAAACGACCCGGGTTATGGAATCGGGGAGATCGACCATTCCGATTTTAAACGGGGCGATGCGTTTTTTCGTGAATATGATGTTTGACATCGCCGGTTCCCCATGGTTTATTAAAAAGCGGGGGACGTCGTATGACTGAATCGTCACAACCGATACTGCCGAAGCCCGCGGTAGGCGCGCTTGTCTTCAATGAGGGGAAGGTCCTGCTGGTTAAGCGTCGCGATCCGCCTCACGCGGGAACATGGGCCCTCCCCGGAGGTTCGATCGAGCCGGGAGAATCGATGCGGGCGGCGGTGGAGCGGGAAGTTCATGAGGAAACCGGAATCATCGTGAAAGCGGAAAATCCCGTTCACGTTTTCGACCTGATCGAGCGGGACGCAGGGGGAAAGATCCGCTTTCACTACGTGATCGTAGATCTGTCCGCTGAATTTATACGAGGAACGATCAATCCCGGCGATGACGCCTTGGATGCCGGATGGTTCGGCGCCGATCTCCTGTCGGACCTCGATCTAACGGCCGCTACGCGCGAGCTTCTGGGGCGGCTTGGATCTTGAATCGGGTATCGTCTCCCGCAGCCTTTCCGGACGCTTAAAAAAGTATCCGGTTTCGATTATGGCTTTTCGTAGAGAACCTTACCCCCAACGATGGTCGTAAGGACTTCGGTTTCCAGAATCTTGTCTTCCGGAATCGTCATGATGTCTTGGGAAAGGACGACGATATCGGCCCATTTCCCAGGGGTCAGCGATCCGAGGCGATCTTCCTGAAAACCGGCATAAGCGGCGTTTAACGTATAGGACCGCAGGGCTTCTTCCGGGCTCATCCGCTGATCGGGATAGAACACTCTTCCGTCCTTGAGTCTTCGGGATATCGTTGCATGGAAAGAAGGAAGCGGATCGACGTCTTCCACCGGCGCATCCGTTCCGTTGCAGATCACGGCGCCGGTTTCCATGAGCGTTCGCCACATATAAGCGCCTTCTTCGGCTCTCTTTTCCCCCAGCCGTTTCCAGACCCAGGGGCCGTCCGAGGTGCAGTGGATCCCTTGCATGGAAGCGATCACGCCGAGTCGGCCGAAGCGAGGAATGTCATCGGGGTGAAGATGCTGGGAATGCTCGATGCGCCAACGGAGATCCTTTTTCTCCGGGTGGGAAAGAAACGCCTGTTCATAGATATCCAGTATTTCACGATTAGCCCGGTCGCCGATACAGTGGATGTTGAGTTGGAAATCGTTTTCGATGGCGATGCGGGCTGTTTCCCGGATTTCATCGAGGGGTGCGGTATTCAAACCTATGCTGGAAGGCAGGTCTTCATAAGGTTCCAGAAGCCAGGCGCCGTGAGCCCCCAACGCTCCATCGGCAAGATGCTTGATGGCCCGGACGGTCAAATGATCGTCGCCCATTCCTTCGATCCGGTAATCGTTGATACGTTCCTCAAGGGTTGCGTTGTCGGCTTTCACCATGACGTAAAGTCTTACCCCGAGTTTTCCTTGTTCCGCGAATTCTTTAAACAGGTCGATGGTCTCAAAAGAAGCTCCGGCATCGTGAAAACTCGTGATCCCCTTGGAAAGACAATAGCGATCGGCCAGCTTTACAACCTGTTCGTTTTCGGCCCGGATCTGTTCGGGCGTGCGTTTTTCAAGATCCGCATTCAAGGCGTTTTCCAGGAGGCGTTGAGCGGTTTCCCGGAAAATTCCGATGGGGTCGCCATGGTCGTCCCTAACGATCTCGCCTCCGGGGGGATCGGGGGTGGCTCGCGAGATTCCCGCCAGTTTCATGGCGCCGGCGTTGGCGAAACAGGAGTGTCCGCTGGCATGTTTGAGCAGAACCGGATTTTCAGGTGAGATTCGGCTGAGCTCGTGGTGAAACGGCAGGCCGTCGATGTTCGGCGAAGGAGCCGAATCCCATTTTTCCTGATGCCACCCCCGGCCGCGGATCCACGTGCCCGGAGCGGTGTCGCTGACGGCCGTTTGAACCATTGAAATCACCTCACTCCAATTTTTTACGGACATCAGATCCAATCCCAACTTTGCATGGCCGATTCCGGTAAAGTGGGCATGGGCGTCGATGAATCCCGGGATAGCCAGCTTTCCCTGCAGGTCGATCACTTCCGTCTCGGGACCGATGAGGGATGATATCTCCTGCTCGGATCCGACGGCGGCCACAACGCCGTTCCGGACCGCCAAAGCATCGGCTTCCGGAAGAGATTCGTCCATGGTGACGATCTTTCCGTTTTTAAGCACCAGGTCGGCCGGCGCTTTTTTCGGTTGACAGTTGATAGACAGCATTCCGGTGGTGAGGATCAGACAGCAGACTAACAACGAAAATGTGATGCGGTTCTTCATTGAATTCTCTCCTTGATGAATGGCATCGGATTGAAGCTCATATCATGATGCCCGGAAATATCTTATTACAATCCCATTTGATTTCAAAATAAAATTTCGCCGGGATCCGCAGAATTGACCGCTCGGGTGTTGTGTGATAGTTTGAAGGCATCATAGGGAAAATAAAAATGAAGGAGCTTATCGCATGAGGAAAATCATTCTGATTATTTTGGGGGCCGGCCTGTTCTTCTGGTCGTGTTCATCCCAATCAAAGGATGCAGCCGATATGAATAATCCTTTTTTTAAAGAGTATGACACCGAGTTCCGGGTCCCGCCCTTTGATCGGATTCTTGAAGAGCACTATCTGCCCGCGTTCAAAGAGGGAATTCGGGAAGAGCAGGCGGAAATTTCAGCTATTGTCGAAAATCCCGATCCGCCCACTTTCGCGAATACCCTGGAAGCGCTGGAAAACACCGGAGATATCCTAACCCGGGTCTCCTCGGTGTTCTACAACCTTAATTCCTCTAGAACCAATGAGGAGATGCAGGCGATCGCCAAACAGGTCTCTCCCCTGCTTTCCAAACACTCGGATGATATCGTTTTAAATGAAAAATTGTTTGCCCGCATAAAAAATCTGTATGAGAAAAAAGCGAAGTTGGACCTCTCTCCCGAACAAAGCATGCTGCTCGAGAAATATTATCAGGATTTTGCCCGGGGCGGCGCCAACCTGAATCCAGAGGAAAAGGATCGGTTGAGAAAAATCAATGAAGAGCTGGCGCTGCTGACGCTGCAGTTCGGTGAAAACGTGCTCAAGGAAGACAACGCATTCGAGCTGGTCATCGAGGACGAGGCGGATCTAGAGGGACTCCCGTCTTCCGTCATCAGCGGCGCGGCGGAGGCGGCCGCGGAGCATGGACATGAAGGACGGTGGGTGTTTACGCTTCATAAACCGAGCATGATCCCTTTTCTGACTTATTCGACCCGCCGAAATCTCCGGGAGAAGATATTCCAGGCCTATATCAATCGGGGCAATAATGAAGATGAGCGGGATAACAAACGGAACCTGGCTCGAATCGTCCAACTCAGGGTGGATAAGGCCGTATTGCTTGGATACCAAAGCCACGCTCATTTCGTACTGGAAAAAAACATGGCCAAGCTGCCCGAGAAAGTATACGCTCTGCTTGATCAGCTTTGGGCACCCGCCATAAAGCGAGCCAAGGAAGAGGCCCGGGAGCTTCAGGCGTTGATCGATGAAGAAGGCGGCGGATTCGCCCTGCAGCCCTGGGATTGGTGGTACTATGCGGAGAAACTCAAAAAAGCTCGGTTCGACCTGGATGATGCGGCCCTCCGTCCCTATTTTCAGCTCGAAAATGTGCGTAAAGGCGCTTTCACGGTGGCGGAAAAGCTCTATGGGATCCGTTTTGTCGAGCGGAACGATCTCCCTAAATATCATGAAGATGTGGATGTCTTTGAAGTCCGGGAAGCCGACGGAAGTCATATCGGCGTATACTATACGGATTATTATCCCCGGGCCAGCAAGCGTGGTGGAGCCTGGATGAATGCGTTGCGTCAGCAGAAAAAAAAGGAGGGCCGTCATATCGCTCCCATCATCTGCAACGTAGGCAATTTTTCCAAGCCGACCGGCGATATGCCCGCTTTGATCAGTTTCGAGGAAGCCGTAACCCTTTTTCATGAATTCGGTCATGCGCTTCACGGCTTGTTATCCGACTGTACGTATCCTCGGCTTTCCGGAACATCGGTTCCCCGGGATTTCGTCGAGCTGCCCTCGCAGATCATGGAAAACTGGGCCACTCACCCCGATGTGCTCAAAATGTATGCCGTCCATTACCGGACCGGAGAGCCAATTCCTCAGGAATTGGTGGATAAGATCAAGAAAGCCGGACATTTCAATCAAGGATTCATCACGGTGGAATATCTGGCGGCTTGCTATCTCGATATGGATTGGCACGTCTTGACGGAACCCACGGATGTGGATCCGCTGGAGTTTGAAGCCGGAATCATGCGGAGGATCGGCCTGATCCCTGAAATCGTATCCCGATATCGAAGTTCGTTTTTCTCGCATATCTTCTCGGGAGGATACTCCTCGGGCTACTACAGCTATATCTGGGCCGAAGTGCTCGACAGCGATGCCTTCGAAGCGTTCAAGACCGCAGGGATATTCGACAAAGAGATGGCGCTTTCCTTCCGGAAGAATATTCTAGCCAAGGGCGGTACAGAGGAACCCATGATCCTGTATAAACGCTTCCGCGGCGCGGAGCCGGGGGTGGGGGCTCTCCTCAAGAAACGCGGCCTGGATTATCCATGAAGTGTGTCGAAATGAATTTTTCAAAAGATTTTTAATATAATTTTCGACATACTTCACCCTACGGGCGGTGTAAGATCGTCGCTTAGATGGGATTTTTAACGTCATGAAAATTTGACTTACCTCGGCGCTTGCGTAACTCGCTTCTTCGGAGCTCAGACATACTCAGCGTCCTCCTTCGTCGGCTAC
>Ga0180431_10000135_pt1 | contig 95406 bp, 73 predicted proteins | sample SS_ome_11_FD_132459 | JGI IMG/M metagenome (GOLD analysis project Ga0180431, IMG submission 132459) | Hypersaline lake sediment archaeal communities from the Salton Sea, California, USA - SS_1_MS_1 metaG | ecosystem: Environmental > Aquatic > Non-marine Saline and Alkaline > Hypersaline >...
CCGCCTGGGTCACTTACTACAACCATCGCCGCCCTCACGGCAGCCTAAACTGGAACACACCCGTACAGCAGCTACAACACTACTGCCAAACCCAAAGTGTAAACTATGTTTGACAACGGTACAAGGGCGGTCGAACAGAGTAAGGGCAGCCGCTTGCGCTATGCGAGAAGGCGCGGGAGAGGCAATGACAAGCCAACAGATACGGTAGCAAGGCAGAGGGACATGGCCATCAATCAATGCATTGCTCCTGCTGGAGCTGCTCGAGAGCACTGCGTGCACGTCGGAGCTCCTGGCAAAACTCCTCGTGGCGAGCGGCAAGTGCGGCAGTCTCGTGGGGGGGCGCCTCCCCATACCTATTCATGCGAGAGGGCTGAATGCTATCTACGGCCGCGCGGATTGTGTCCAGCAGATTGGCGAACCAGACCAAGGTGTTGTGGCGGGACTGAACGGACTCGAGGGCAGTCAGTTCTTCCGGTGCAAGCTCGGCAACTAGAGCGCGGACAAGTGCCTTCAGGCGGTGAAGCGCCCTGAGTATCGGCTTGACGGAGTCGGCATCAAGGGGTGTCAGAGGCGACCCAAATCCCGTCGGCGACCGGCCTTCAGCAGCGTCCTCCATCTGGCGCAATGAGCGAGCCAGTTCTGCGTACGCAGAGACGAGATGGCGGCGTCTCGCACCTTTAGAGTCCGACATGGTACGGATCCCTCAATGCGCAATACGGAGGGCTAGGCCGAACCAGCCCGCCGTCAAGGCTAGAAAGACATGGGCGAAAATGTTAATGGCGGCCCTGCCAGACATTCCGGCAGAGGCGAGAGACATCGTCTCCCAGGAAAATGCCGAGAAGGTGGTGAAGCCGCCCAGAACACCGACTATCATTCCAGTACGCAACCATGTAGGCAAGGCGCTCCCTCCAGCCAATGCGCCGATGAGAAACGCCCCGAGAATGTTGACCGCTAAGGTGGCGTAGGAAATATCCCAAGCGAAGAAGCGCTGCGTTATATCGCACAGGGCGTAGCGGAGAATGGCCCCGATCGCACCGCCAATAGCGACGGCGAGCAGTTGTGTCATACCTGTCACCTCTGCATCAGGAACTGCTTCGAGGTGCGTGGGCATACACAGAAAAACCCCCGCGCACCGCGTAGGTGGCAGGAGTCATCAATCCAAGAGGACGGTTCCAGCAAGTTACGGCATGCTGAGGCGGAACTCCATCGCCAATGTCATTAAAGTGTATATTGTATCATCGCAGACCCGTGGTGTCAACCAAGACACGCCAGCCGCCAGTGAAGTGCCCGCCTTGGTCAGAGGCAACGGAAGCAGGCTCGAGCCCTGCCCGACCTTCGCGATAGTGGGCGGGCCGGCCTAGCTTCGTCAGACCGGCTCCTCCAACGGCGAGGGCAAAGGCCACGAGCAGCTAACTCTCTGTCCCCCCCTTCCGACTTGGGAAAAGGGGAACCAAAGGACAGCGGGAGCAGTGTGGATAGGAGATTCAGGATGAGTGAAGCAGCGGCGAGTGAGGTGGATCAGCGCGCCGCCTTGACCAGGAAGGTGGCGCTGGCCAGCGGCTCCCCGTCAGGTACGGACTTGACCACGGCCCGGTAGCTGCCGGGGACGAACAGGTTGGCCTGATCGCGGCCGATCCACCCGTGCGCCCAGCCCTGCGCTGCTTCCAGGGTGATCTCGCGGCTGGCCGAGGATATCGCTTGGCCGTGGAACTGCCATTCAATCCTCACCACACTACCCGGCTCGGCATTGCTGAACTTGAAGGCCAAATAGACCCTCTGATCATCGCTGGCGAAGGCCGTCTGCGGGCCTTGGGGTTCGCCGGACTTGGTGACACCGCGGCAGATGGTCGCATCCGTGACCCGCACACCGACGCCCTGAGGCACCGGCTGGCTCAGAATCTTGTCGGGGTCCTGCACCACCACGAAGCTGCTTTCGCGCACCACGTCCTCGGCGGTGCTGACCGTGACTTCATAGATGCCCTTGGCGAAGCCTGCCTCGGAGGGCGCTTGCATGATGGCGTAGCCCACCGCCGCGCCGTTGCTGATCTTGCCGACGAACTCCTCCGCCACTATCTGCCCCTGCGCCTCGCCGTTATACGACCAGCTCCCCGACAGGCTGCGGATATCCTTCACCCCCGGCAGGCGGAAGTGACAGTAGATGATCTTGACTCCGGCAGGCAGCATATCGGGAGTTCTCGGCGGCGGGGTCACGCTCGTGGCGAATACCAGGCCGGCGCGGATCGGCTCGGCCGTCGGCCCCGAGGCCGCGCCGGGACCTGCCTGGTCAGGGCCCCCCGGCGGGGTGCGCTGTCCAACCGCCAGCGCCAGCACCGCTCCCAGGCCAAAGCCCAACAGCACCAAGGCCAGGTACCAGCCGGGCCGCCGCCGGCTCTGGTACCCACCTACGGCAGCCAGCAGGTTGGGGTCAGTGTACCCCTCGCCGGGCTTGCCCTCGGTCTGCTGCTCCTGCTCCCGCCTGCTCACTCTTCAGCACCCTCTCCAGACGCTTGCTCCTCTATTCTAAAACACCACTGGTAAGCCCACAGTTCCGTATTGCTGTGCAGCTCCAGCAGGTACCTGCCCGTCGCCACCTGCCGGTCGGGTGCCCACCGGTATCTTAGGAAGCGCGTCGCGCCGGCCGCGACCGCCTCGGGAACCGCCAGCGCCTGCTGCCACAACTGCCGGTTGTCGGAATCGGCCAGGCTCAAATACACCTTCGCGGTCGGCGGCAGCTCAATGCCATGCTCGGTATGATTGCTCAGCTCCACCTCAATCAGCACCGGCTCGCCCGGGCGGTAGCCGGCCCGCGCGGTGCTCACCACACAGCTCAGTCCGGCCAGCCCCGCCGGTTGCTGGATTTGCAGAAGGTCCAGGTACAGAGTCGCAGCCTTCGACATCCGCACTATTGCGACAACTTCCACGCGATAGCCGCACGGGAGCCCCAGAGGTAGCCGCGGTGCCGCCGCGGCCGCCCCGGTCTCGCCGAACACGCAGGGCATCAGCTCGTAGCGGTCGCGCAGCCGCCAGTCGCTCTGTCCGGCCGGCGGCGGCCCGGCGTATTCCCCAAGCACCCGCACGCAGCGCCCCAGGTATTGGAAGGGATCGTCCTTGAGCTGGCGGACCGTCACACTGACCGGGAAGCGGCGGCGGGTCTGCAGTCGCAGCGATTTACTTTCAGCGTCCCACTGCATCCCCATCCCGATCAGCTTGAAGAAGCCGGCGGGCAGGTAGAGAGTGCCATTGAGCTGACGGGGCGGGTCGTCGAGGGTTCTGCTCTGCTCGCCGAGGCTGACTTGGCCGCTGTCCAGACGAATGGTTGCGGTCGGCCCGTGACCGCTGACTACCAGGCAGTTGCGCTCGGCCAGATACTCAACCCGGCAGTCGGCCGCGACCAGCACCGACCGGGCCGGCACCCAGGCTCGGCCCTGCGCCACGAAGGCCGGCTGCGGCAGGCCGATCTGCAGCCCATTAAGTAGCAAGATCACAGCCACTGCGCCGGCGGGCATTCTCCTGCCTCCATTGTAGCGGCCAACTGCCCCCCACCTCTCTGCATCTCACTCACGGCAGCGGCGGGCCGATTAGCGGCATCCCGCCCATGTAAGGCCGCAGAACTTCGGGCACTTCCACCGTCCCATCCGCCTGCTGATAGTGCTCCAGGATCGCCGCCACGGTACGACCGGTTGCCAGACCCGAGCCGTTCATCGTGTGGACGAACTCCGGCTTGGCCTCCGGCTCGGGACGATAGCGGGTATTGCAGCGCCGCGCCTGGTAATCACCGTACTGGCTCCACGAGCCGATCTCGACCCAACTCTGCATCCCCGGCATCCACACTTCCGGATCGAAGGTCTGACGCGGCTGAGCGCCCAGGTCCCCGGTACACAGCGCCACCACGCGATAGGTCAAGCCCAGCGCCTGCAGAATCGCTTCGGCGTCGCTCATCAGTTTGTGCAGCTCTGCATCGGCGGTCTCCGGCGTCACGAACTTCATCAGCTCGACCTTGTGGAACTGGTGCAAGCGGATCATGCCGCGCGATTCGCGGCCGGCGGCTCCGGCCTCCCGCCGGAAGCAGGCGGTATATGCGCAGTAGTGCTTGGGCAGGTCCTCCGCCGCCAGAATCTCGCCCTGGTGCATGTTCGTCAGCGGCACCTCGGCGGTGGGGATCATGTAATAGCCGTCTTCGGTCTTGAACAGGTCGGCCTCAAACTTGGGCAGGTTGGCGGTGCCGATTAGCGAGGTGGCATTGGCCAGATATGGGGGGGAGACCTCGGTATAACCGTGCTTGCGGGTGTGAGTGTCGAGCATGAAGTTAATCAGGGCGCGTTCCAGCAGGGCCCCGGCGCCGATATTGGTGATAAAGCGCGCGCCGGCCATCCGCGCCGCGCCCTCGAAGTCTAGAATCTGCAGCCGCGTGCCGAGCTCCCAGTGGGGCAGAGGCTCGAAGTCGTAGCGGCGCGGCTCGCCCCACTCGCTGACTACGAGATTGTCGCTGTCATCCTTGCCAATCGGGACCGCAGCCAACGGGATATTAGGAATCTCCAGCATCATCTGCTCGAACTCGGCCTCGACCTCCGCCAGCTCGGCCTCCATACCGCCGATTTGGTCCTTAAGCTGGCCGACCTCGGCCTTGAGCGCTTCGGCAGCGCCGCCGTCACGGATGATCTGGCCAATCTGCTGGGAGAGTTCATTGCGCCGGGCGCGAAGCTGCTCAACTTCCAGCAACTCCCGGCGCTGTTGGTCCAGCTCGATCAGCCGGTCGAGGTCGAAGTCCGACCCCCGCTTGGCGAGAGCCTCGCGGATCATCTCAGGTTCTTCCCTGAGCAGGTTGCGGTCAATCATTGCACTGCACGCTCCTTCGACGCGGCGGCCGAGGGCTTTGATCCGGCGACGGCCCACCCCCGGCTTCCGGATGCCACTATAAGCGAAATGCCGTAAAGGGGCAAGCCGGAGCGAGCCGGCGGGCCCCAGGGGAGCCATCGGAAAGCTCCGCCGGCGCCTTGACGCTGCCTGGCATATTGCATCCCGAGCGCCAATCTGTTAGAATTGTCCCACGCGCCAGAGGGGAGTAGCAGAGCGGCCTGCAGCCGCTGCGGGAAGACCAACACCACGAAGAAACTCTTCTGGTCTCCCGACCGGTCGTGCCTCGGGTGTCAGACCTTTGGCCATACGCAATGACTGCGTGTGGCGAGAGTACGGCTGCACGCTCGGAGGAGAGACTGCTGGTGCGTAAGCCGGTTTTCCCCATATTTGTGGCTGCCTTCGTGACCCTGCCCGGAATTACGGCTGTCGTGATCCACGCGGAACTGTCGGCCCCGCTGACTGCTCTGCTGGCGGGCGGTTCGATTATGGCCGCGGCCTTCCTGCTGGTATGGGCCTGCGACGCCGCCCAGGCGGACGTATCGCAAGGCTTGGCCCTGGCCGCCGTCGCCCTGATCGCGGTGCTGCCCGAGTACGCCGTGGACATGTACTTCACCTGGCAGGCCGGTAAGTTCCCGGAGGCCGACTACTCCCAATACGCCATCGCCAACATGACCGGCGCCAACCGTCTGATCATCGGCGTCGCCTGGGCGCTGGTGGCGATCATCTTCTGGGTCAAGACCCGCCGCCAAGTGGTACTGGATGAAGAGCGCCGCCTGGAAGTGCGCTTCCTGGCTGTCGCCACCCTCTACGCCTTGCTGATACCGCTCAAGGGAACCCTGGCCTGGTACGACGGCATCGTCTTCCTCGGGATATTCACCTGGTACATAGTGCTGGCGGCCCGACGCCCCCAATGCGAACCGGAGGCCAGAGGGCCGGGCGCTTACCTCTGCAGCCTGCCCTGTGCCACCCGCCGCGTCTGGACCATCCTGCTCTTCGTCTTCGCGGCAGCCACCATCGTCGCCAACGCCGAACACTTCTGCGAAGGCCTGGTCGGCACCGGCAAGGCCTTCGGCATCAACGAGTTCTTGCTGGTCCAGTGGCTCGCCCCGCTGGCCTCCGAGGCGCCCGAGTTCGTGGTGGCGATCCTCTTCGCCCTGCGCGCCGAGGCCGGACTGGCTCTGGGCAGCCTGCTGTCAGCGAAGCTTAACCAGTGGACCCTACTCGTCGGCATGATCCCGGGCGTGTTCGCCGTCTCGGCCGGTACTCTCCAACACCCTCTGCCGATGGGCCACTTCCAGATGCAGGAGATCTTCCTCACCGCCGCCCAGTCGCTACTGGCCGTCGTGATCCTCTCCACCCTGCGGCTCTCCATCGGCCAGGCGGCGCTGCTGTTTGCTCTGTTCGCCGGGCAGTTGGTCGCTCCCGAAGTTGTCGAGGCCTGCTGTGGCGGGCAGGTGATGGGCTTGCACAGCGAGCAGATGCACGTGCTGTTCGCCTTCTTCTATCTGATGGCTGTCTTCACCCTGCTGGTGGATCAGCCTCAACGCCTCAGGCATCTGTTCTTGTCGCGCCGGCTGGAGGCACGGCAAGAGCCAACAGACTACCCGCGCCTGTGACGTGGGCAAAGCCACAGGTTCCGGCATATCCGCCTCAGCCCTTGATCACCGCCAGGGGCCGCAGCCGCGCTACCCGTCTCGATATGCCGGCACCGTGGCAGACGGCCACCACCTCGTCAACATCCTTATACGCTTCCGGGGCCTCCTCGGCCAGGGTCTTCTTGCCGACCGCGCGGACCACAATCCCCTGTTGGGTCAGCTTGGCCCGCACCTCATCGCTGTGCTGCCGGCGCAGCGCGGCCTTGCGGCTCATCCGCCGGCCCGCCCCGTGGCAGGTCGAGCCCCAGCTCTGCTCCATCGCGCCGGCGGTGCCTACCAGCAGATGCGACGCCGTCCCCATGTCGCCCGGCACCAGCACCGGCTGGCCGTACTCGCGGTAGTCCTCAGGCAGCTCCGGATGCCCCGGCCCAAACGCCCGCGTCGCGCCCTTGCGGTGTACGCACAGCTCTTTCTGCGCCCCATTTACCTGATGCGTCTCGAACTTGGCCACATTATGCGCCACATCATATACCAGCCGCAGCCCGAGCTGTTTGCTGCCGGCCCGCAGCACCTGCTCAAAGCCTGCGCGCACCTGGTGGGTGATCGCCTGACGGTTGGCCCAGGCGTAGTTGGCGGCTGCGGCCATCGCTGCATAGTAGGTGCGCCCCTCCGGCGAATCCACCGGCGCGCAGGCTAGCTGGCGGTCGCGCAGCTCGATGCCGTACTTCGCGGCGGCCTTGAGCATCACCCCGATTGCGTCATCGCACACCTGGTGCCCCAGACCGCGCGAGCCGCAGTGGATCATCACACACACCTGGTTCACCTGCTCGAGGCCGAAGGCGGCGGCCACCTGCTGGTCATCTATCCAGTCAACCACCTGGATTTCGAGGAAGTGATTGCCGGAGCCGAGTGTGCCCAGTTGCGGACCGCCGCGCTCCAGGGCCCGCGAGCTCAGCGCCGAGGCCTCCGCTCCGGGCAGACAGCCGCCGGCCTCGGTGTGCTCCAGGTCACCCTCGCTGCCGTAGCCCTGCGCCACCGCCCAGCGCGCGCCTTGATTGAGCACGGCCTCCAGTTGCTGCCGGCCCAGCTTGAACGAGCCGCTCTTGCCCACGCCGGCGGGAACGCTGCCGAAGATGTGCCCGCTCAAGTCCTCCAGCTTGTCCGCGACATCCTCTCTGGTCAGATCGCTGCGTAGCAGCCGCACACCGCAGTTGATGTCATAGCCCACGCCGCCGGGTGAGATGACGCCCTCATGGATGTCGAAGGCCGCCACCCCGCCGATTGGGAAGCCGTAGCCCATGTGACAGTCAGGCATCGCCAGCGACTTGCCGACGATCCCGGGCAAGCTGGCGACATTGGCGACCTGCTGGAGCGTCGGGTCGTCGCGCAGGTCCTGAATCAGCTTGTCATCGGCAAAGATCAGCCCGTCGGTACGCATGCCCAGACTCTGGTCCTGCGGCACCAGCCAGCGGTACCCATCGAGTTGCCGGAGTTGTATCTGGGCCAAGCCTCTCACTCCTTTGTCCGTTTTGCCGCTCCACTGCCCACCGCGGTGGCACAGGCGCTGCAATACGGGCCGATTTCATTGTGCAGGGCCCCACAGATGGTGCAACTGCGGTAGCCCCGCTGTTGCTTCAGACGCCGCCGCTTGAGGTCGTTGGCTACCGCCCTCAGGAAGCGTTGGCGGAGTTTCTCATCGGTGATTTCACCGGCAACCGCCCGGCAGAAGGCCATTTCCTCTTCACCTAGAACCACTTCCTCAAGTTCAGCCTCACTGATCGCGACCTGCATCGGCCGCTTCAACTGGGCGGCGATCAGGCCGGCGGCACGGCCCGCGCTGGAGGCCCGGATGCTCTTGACGAAGCTGCCGTCGAGCCGTTCGTTGAGCCGGCTGACGATCTCGGCCTGGTCCATCTGTAACTGTTGAGCGGTGGCCGGCGCATCACAAAGCACCCGTGCCTCACCGTCCTCCACGCCCAGAATCTGCGTCTTGCGAGCATACCACGGCCCCACCACTTGCGGCCACAGCTCGATACACAGCCGCGAGGTGCCCCGCTGCAGATTGCCGGTCGAGGCCAGGTAGTCGTTCAGCGCCCGCTGCAGCGGCCCCAACTTGCCGTCCCGGTTGCCCAAGTTCCTGAACCGTCTCAACTGTCTCTACCTTATTGCCTGGCCGCCGCGCGGTGTTATCTGCTCGACCTTGCCATCCACCACGCCGAAGAACTCGGCATCGGTGCGCGCGGCCAGAGTTTCGTTCAGCACCGGACTGGTGACGATCAGCCCCTGCAGGTCCTCAACCAGCTCCAGGACACGGTCGCCGCGGCTGATGTCCAACTCCGAGAGGCAGTCATCCAGCAGCAGAAGCGGCGGCTCCTCCCGCCAGGCCCTCACCACCTGCGCCTGGGCCAGCTTCAGGCTCAAAGCCGCGGTGCGCTGCTGGCCCTGCGAGCCGTACCTGCGCAGAGCCGCACCGTTGACCGCCATCGCGAAGTCGTCACGGTGTACCCCGACGGTGGTATAGCCGTACTCGATATCGCGGGCCTCGTTCCGGGCCAGCAGCTCGGCGAACCGCTCCCTGCCCATCTCCTGGTCATCGCTGTCGGCCAGGTCGCCCTGATAGCGAAGCTCCAGCCGCTCCCCACCGGCGGTGAGACCCTCGTGCACTGTGCCGGCGGCCTCGCTCAGCGTCGCGGTCAACTCCTGGCGATCAGCGGCCAGAGCCGCTCCCGTCTCGATAAGCTGTGTGTCCCACGGGCCCAAGCTGCTGCGGGAGGCCTCGGCGTGGCGGATCAATTTTAGCACTTCATTGCGCTGGCGCAAAGCCCTGCGATAGCGCTGCAAGTCGTCGAGATAGCGCGGCCGCAACTGCGCCGTCGCCACATTGAGGAATCTGCGCCGGTAGCCTGGCGACCCCTTCACGATATTGAGGTCTTCGCTCGAGAACATCACCACCGGCACCCGCCCGATCATCTGCGAGACGCTAGTGATAGCGGTCCCGTCCAGCTTGACCTGCTTGGCCGTGGGGGTCTCTTCGGCGGCCCCGGCGGGCTCGCCGGGCAGGACGATCGAGATGCTGGTTGTCTGCTGCTGCGTGGAGGTAAACTGCCCCTGCAGGCGGCTGCAAGGGGCACCGCAGCGGACCAATTCGCGGTCCCGGTGCGTGCGGGGCGACTTGGTAGTGGCCAGTAGGTGGATGGCTTCGAGTAGGCTGGTCTTGCCGGACGCATTGGGGCCGACGACTATCGTCAGCCCCTGCGAGAACTCCATCTGCAGCTCCGGATAGATGCGGAAGTCCTCCAGAGCGAGCTTGGTAATGTGCAATCCCGGCGCCTCACATGATCTGCATGGGCATTAGGACATACAGGTAGTTCTCATCATCCGCGGGGCGCAGCAAGCCGGAGTTGAGCGGCCCGGACAGCTCCATCAGCAAGGCCTCGCTCTCAACTGCCTCCAGCATATCCAGCAGGTATTCGGCGTTGAAGGCGATTTCGGCATCATCGCCCTCCATCGAGATATCCAGCGTCTCCTCCGCCTCGCCGACATCCTGGCTCTTGGCGCTGATTGTCATGGTATCGCCCTTGGCCCGCAGCACTACGCGGTAAGCGTCCTGCCTGGCCACCACCAGGGCGCGGTCGAGAGCACTCGCAAGTTCGTCGCACTTCACAGTTATCTTCTTATCGCCACCGGTTGGGATCACTTTCGGGTAATTGACAAACTGCCCGTCAATTAGCCGCGAACCAATCACCGTCGCCCCGACGACGAACTCAACCTGATTCTGCGAGATACGGATCTCGGCCTCGTCCTCGGCATCGGGATCCAGTATCCGCTGCAGCTCGACCAATGCCCGCCGCGAAATAATCGCCTCCTGATCCCGCTCCACCTCGGCCCCCAGTAGCGTCTCATACAGCGCCAGGCGATAGGTATCGGTCGCCACCGTCTCCAGCTTCTTACCCGATATTTTCAGCAGCGTGCCGGTCAGGATCGGCCGGGTCTCATCGGTGGAGGTGGCGAATACGGTACGGTTGAGGATCCCCAGCAGGTCGCCCTGCGCCATCGAGAAGCTGGTCGGATCATCAAGCTCGGGCAACTGCTGGAAGTCGTCAGCCGGCAGCCCGCGAATGTCAAACTCGGAGTGCGCCCCGCAGATCTTCAGGGAATTGCTCTCATCCGCGGTCAGGGTCACTGACCCGGGGGCCAGTCTCCCGGCCAGCTCCGTCAGCACCCGTGCCGGCACCGTGATACTGCCTGCCTCAGCCGCCGCGACCGGCATCGTAGTCCTGACCCCGATAAACTCTACATCGGTAGCTACCAGGATCAAGGTGTCGTCAGTCGCCTGCAGAAGGATATTGTTCTGGATCGGCTGAGTGCTGCGGCCGGACACACCCCGCGATACAAGCTGCACCTTCTCATATAACGCCTGCTGCTCACAGGTAACGCTGAACATGCCGAAACTACCTCCCTTGGATGCTTGCCCTGCGACGCTCGCAATGCCATCAAAGCTTACCGAACCAACTTCAACCGCACATACCGACAGCCCGACACTCGGGCCTGTCGGCTCTCAGAACTTACTCAACCGTCTATTTCTTCGCGTAACAGCAATATGCCTGCTTGTCCAGCTTGCAGGCATCATATACAGCATCAGATGAAGCCTGGTAGAACTATGTACGGCTTTCGACTGCGTAATTGTACATGTTTTGTCCCGCACTTGTCCACTATTCCTGTGCATTTCCCCGCTACTGACAATCAGATTCGTCTCTCCGAGGTGTCCCTCATCCGGATTCAACCAACTAAGCTCCTACGCGAAGCTCGGGCTTTCCAGCCCCAGTAAGCACCGGCAAGCCCTAAGCTGAACACATACACCAGCCCGACTCACTGGCTGTTGTCATCTACTACAATGGCTTAGGGAGCTTTGCTCTCGGTTGCATGATTCGTACGGATATGTGGATTATCCCCAGGCTGTAGTAGTACTAAATTGTATATTAGAGGCTAGTAGTACTAGTAGTAGGGGCGTGGATTTCGTGGAAAAGTGCCCGCAGGTCAAGCCCACCAGGGCCTCGTCGTGTTAATAAGGCTGCGGAAAGACTGAAGACCTTGTCCACACTGTCCACACACCGGGCAGTTGCCCACATTTTCCTCAATCTTTCCCACGGGTTGTCTTCAGGGAATGCGACAGCATGATTGCGGCGCGTGTCAACTGGGCGTCAGGGTTGGCGAGGGAGCCTCAGAGAATCGTCGCCGGTGGTGCAGCAGCAATGCTGAGCGCGAGGTAAGCCGTGCGCCAGGTGGGCTTGATTGGCAAACGAGACTGGAAGCCAGTGCGGCTGGGCGGGCCAACCTGCGGCCCAGTCAATCAGCGCGCCTCGCCTCCTCTTTCTGTTCGCACAGCCATTCGCCGTAGGCGCAGCAGGCCAGGATCAACAACTGCACGAAGGCGTAGAGGAATACTGCTCCGGCCAGGCCAGCCACGCCGTAGGCTCCCAGCACCAGAGCCAGGGAGAAGGTCGGATGCCCAGTCCCTGAAGTCAGGGCCAAAACTACGACCGCCAGGGCCGAGCCCAGCACATACACGAATACCAGGTAGCGCAGGGCCTTGTACAGATACGTCGCCGCTGCGAAGAACTTCTGGCGGTACGATTCGTCGCTATTGCCGTTCGGTCGTGCCATTTCATCAACCTCGACTCTTGGTTAACATGCCGCATCGCTGCTACGGTCACCGTTACATTTGCCTGATTATAGCAGATTGAGCAACCTTCCTGCTCAAGATTGGAACAAGAACCACTAAAGTAGTATAATGACCCCCAGTAAGCAAGCTGATGACACCGCTGTGAAGGTGTTGATTTGATGACGCCAACAGATACCGCAGAGCTAGCTCAAAAAGTAGAGCGGCTGAAACGTGACAAGCGCGCGGTGATTTTGGGGCACAATTACCAGATCCCCGAGGTTCAGGACATTGCGGACTACCTCGGCGACTCGCTGGAGCTTTCGCGGATCGCAGCCGGAACCGACGCCGAGGTCATTGTTTTCTGCGGCGTGCATTTCATGGCCGAGACCGCCAAGCTGCTCTCTCCGGCAAAGACCGTGCTGCTACCCGACAAGGACGCCGGCTGCCCGATGGCCGATATGGTGACCCCCGAGGCCTTGCGCGAGTTCAAAAAGCAGCATCCCGGCGCGCCGGTGGTCGCCTACGTCAATACCTCGGCGGCGACCAAGGCCGAGAGCGACATCTGTTGCACCTCGGCCAATGCCGTGGAGATAGTGGAGAGCCTGGAGGCCGACCAGGTCATCTTCATCCCCGACCGGCATCTGGGAAGCTGGGTGCAGGAGCATACCGCCAAGCGCATCATCCTCTGGGACGGCTACTGTGCCACCCATGTGCGCATCTCGGCCCAAATGCTCCAAGACGGCAAGCAGAAGTATCCCGAGGCGGTGGTGATGGTACACCCGGAGGTCCCTGCGGAGGTGCGCCGCTATGCCGACGCGGTGCTCTCCACCGGCGGTATGGTGCGTTATGCCCGCGAGACCGAGGCCCAGGACATAATCGTCGGCACCGAATACGACATGGCCTATCGCCTCCAGAAAGAGAACCCGGACAAGACCTTCCACATCATCCGCGGTGCGGTCTGCCCGAACATGAAGAAGATAACCCTACCCAAGGTCGCCGCGGCCCTGGAGAAGATGCAGTACCGCATCGAGATACCCCAGGACATCGCCGCCAGAGCTCGTGAGGCAGTCGAGCGGATGCTGCAAGTCGGCAACTAACCGGCCCGGGGGCGCGTCACAGCTAAAGGGTCTCTGATAACCCGCGATGGGGGACTGTCCCCTGGTTAGAAGGCAACGGCGTCTTACCAGCTCGTGAGTCTCGGCAAACTGAGTTCTGAGGCTGCTGCTAGCCTCGGCGATATCCCAAGAGGAGGGATAGGAATGTTGCAGAAAACGTGTGCGTCATTGCTTACGGCGGTACTGGTGGCAGCCGCGCTGCTTGCTGCCACGAGCGCTCCGGCCCAGGGTCCCACCGACCCGGCCAATCTGGTGTATCCTGAGGGCACGCGCTTCCCGCTGGGGCTCTACTCCATCGGCAACAGCGAGGCGCTGGCGGAGGCCGCCGAGGCCGGCTGGACCCTCGGCCACACTTACGGCTTCAAGCCGGATTACCTCGACCTCACCAAGCAGGCCGGCTGGCTGGCCCTGGCTCACCTCACCGGCAAGACCAAGGTAGAGGTTTCTCCGGAGAAACCAGCCACTACCGCAGACGCAGCCAAGACGGACCCGCAGGCCGGCAAGGCGCAAGCTGCCAATGCCGAGGAAGCCGGCGACACCGGCGAGAAAGCCAAGCTCGAAGACAGACCCCAAACCGAAGAAGAGGCCGGGGCCACTATCGCGGCGCTGGCAGCTTATGACAACCTCGCCTGGTGGGATTTCCCCGAGGAGCTGCGCTACTGGTATGAGAATGAGTATGACCTGGTCAAGAACCTGAGCGCCTGGACCCGCCAGCATGATCCCCGCCAGCGCCCCAACTACATGTACCAGCCCGGCCACTCCTCCGCCGAGCGCGTCGCCAAGTATGTTCCCTATCTCGACATCATCGGCGCCGGCACCTACACCGAGTACACTCACCAGCCGCGCGCCTGGGTGCGTTGGCGCACCGAGGAATGTATCAAGGGCATCGCGCTGGCCGGCTGCGAGATCGGGCCTGATTACAAAAACGGCCAGAAGACCCCTATCGGCATCCCGATGCTGTTTTACGACAAGCGCGACATCTTCGACGTAATCACGCCGGCGGAGGCTCACCACGACTTCTGGTCCTGCCTGGCCTCCGGCGCCAAGGGCATACTGGTCTTCTCCTATTGGCACAAGCGCGACCTGGCAATTCTCCAGAAGACCTGGGAGCATGGCTACAAGCGGGCCGCGGCCAACCTGATGAGCGATGGCAAGCTCGACCAGGCGATCCTGTTTGGTGAAGACGTCGCGCTGCAAGTGGAGATCACCAAGGGTTCGCCCCGGACCGTCGCCTTCCGGCCCTACGGGGTGGAGGAGGACATCTCCTACCCGTCGGTCAACGTTCTCGCGAAGGCTTACGAGGGCACGCTGTATGTCATTGCCGTCAGCTCGCAAGAGCGGCCCGTCACCGCCACAATCAGCGGCTTGCCGGCGGGGCTCGGCGAACTTGAGGTGCTTTTCGAGGACCGGCCTGAGGCTCAGGGCGGCAACAAGGTCGCCGTGACCGACGGCGCGGTCGAGGACAGCTTCGGGTGGCTGGGAGTGCACGTGTATAGGGCAGCGATGCCGTAATAGGCGCAGCGCAACATCCTGGGAGCAGGAATCCCTATCCGGCTGGCGAAAACCTATGTGGTTGACTGCGGCGCAGCCAGGCCCGCCTTCCTCACTCTGGACCACACTAACCACCGCGACTGTCTAGCCAGGAGACGGCAAATGGCCGAGATCAATCTAACTCAGGCGGAGGCCGATGCACTAATTGCGATGGAGAAGCAGCGTGCAGATGACGAGTATAGACACTACCCCGAGACCGGCGGTTCGGTGTGTGTCCCGCTAGTGTCTGCGGACAGACGGGAAAACTTCCTGCTGGATATCGAGCGAGGCGCGATTGACGTAGCCAGAATCAAGTACCAGAACCGTGCTCGACAGGTAGTTGTGCTTTACCGCCTGGAGCTAGGAGGGCCGACGCACCGCAATCCCGACGGCCAGGACATTCCTACGCCGCATCTCCATTACTATGTCGAAGGCTACGGCGACAAGTGGGCAAGGGCTGTTACTGAAACTGATTTCCCTGACATTGCCGATGCTTGGGCGACGCTACACGCCTTCATGCGCTTGTGCAATATTACACGCCTCCCCAACATTGTTCGTCAGGAGACGCTATTCTGATGATCACCGAGATTGAGCTTCTCTTGGACCAATACGTTGACTGGCTCAAAGACAAGACCAACCTTCGCCAGGTCAACGATGATTGGGTGGAGATTACCACCCCTTACCTCGATCGCCACAACGACTATCTCCAAATCTATGCCAAGAGAACCGCGCAGGGATACATGCTCACTGATGATGGTTACGTTCTCCGGGACCTCAAGCTCTCCGGGTGCAGTCTGGACACGAAGAAACGCCAGGACCTTCTGCGCCTCACCTTGAATGGCTTCGGAGTCCAGCTCAATAGCGAGGCGTTGCAGGTCACAGCATCCTCCGATGACTTCGCACTGAAGAAGCATAGTCTGGTTCAGGCGATGCTCGCAGTCAATGACCTCTTCTATCTGGCTGTACCGATGGTAGCCAGCGTCTTCCTCGAAGACGTGACCTCATGGCTCGATCTGCACGCTATCCGCTACACGCCTCGTGTGAAGTTTACCGGCAAGACGGGATATGACTATGTCTTCGACTTCGTGATACCGAAATCTCGTCGTTATCCCGAGCGCATCGTCCAAACCATCAATGTTCCGACACGTCCCAGAGTTCAGTACCTGGTGCTACAGTGGTTTGATACTCGTGATGTTCGGCCTCCCGATTCTCAGATGTTTGCATTCCTTAACGATGCTGAGGCTGCTATTGCAGCCCCGCTGTTGGACGCATTGCGCAACTACGATGTTCGTCCTGTGCCTTGGACGGAACGAGAAAGTATCAAGGATGAATTGGCGGCTTAACGTACTCGCCGAGACCGCGCATCCAGGCCCAGAGTAATACTTGCTGACAATAATCCGCGCCAGATCCTCAGCCCCGCCCTGCGGCTGAAGTGGCGGGGCTTTCCTTCTGCAAGAGGCCTCACCCGCGACCAGGGCAAATGGCTTCACCCAGACGCTCGGTCTTACCGGGCAACCCACCCCATGATTGGGAGGGCAACGATGAGCAACCTAGCTTATCTCGGCTTGGCACTCTTACTTGTGAGCGTACCGCTGTTGGCCGCGCCGCAGGTCAGCAAGCAGGACGGCCTCTACATCCTGGAAAACGACCTGCTACGCGCCGAAGTCAAATACTCCGAGCTTTACCGCGTTACCTACAAGCCCACCGGCCATGAGCTGATGTCTCCGGGCTGGCACGGTGTCATCAACCTCTGCGGCAAATCGCCGGTGCCGGGCAAAGAGGAACCTACCTGGCTGTTTCAAGATTCGCTGGGCCGGAACCGCAAGTACGAGATCGCAGCCCCCGCCGACCAGGCCACCCTCATCGTCAACTTCGACTGGGTCGCCAGGCCCGGCGACCAGCCGCCTTACTATGCCGTCGAGCAGAAGCTGACGATATTCGATGACAAACCCTACCTGCGGGTGCGCTATCACATCGTCGCCAAGCAGCCGCCGGACCCGCCTCCGGCCAGCTTCATGGTGCAGTCCTCGGGCACCCAGGGCACCCATTTCATCGAGCCGGACGGACAGTTGCGCGTGGAGGCGCTAGGCGAGGCCCGCCTGGCCGGTATGCGCACCGACCCCAACAGCTACTGGTTCGCCTTCTGGGATCGGCCCACCGGGCACTATACTGCCTTCCTGCGTCCCGGCCAGACCGACCCGACGCGCTGCATGTTCTACAAGGCCTCCTGGTATGTATCGCGCTGGGCCGAGCCTTTCCTCGGTAAGCCCGGCCAGACCCATGCCGAAGAGCTGTGGATTATCGCCGGCAGGATTGACGGTGACGACCCCGCGCCGATTGCCCAGGCAGCCCAATCCGGATATGCCTTCGCCGAATCTCACCAGCCGATAATGGCCACCCTGCAAAGCCCCTTTGTCACCCATGAGGAGCTGGTGGCACAGAGCAAGCACCTACGCGCCGACGGCAAGGGCGACCACATCGTATTCAAGAACGAGCGGCTCTATGTGGACGGCAAGCCGTTTCTGCTTTTCGCGCCCTGGGGCGCGATTCGCGACTGGTTCGCCACGCAGAAGAAGTACCACCTGACCGGCATCTTCGGCGGCATCGGTTCCGCCGACGCCGCCGCCGAGCATGGCCTCAAGTTCGTGCCCTCCGCGCTGGAATGGCCCAAGAAACGCGGCCAAGAGCTGGAGGAACATATCAGGAACTATGTTGACCATCCCGCGATTATCGCCTGGTTTTTGCAGGACGATTTCGCCGGCGACCTCTCGATGCTGGCCAACATCGAGCAGATCCGCAAGGTGGACACCCATCGCCCGACGGTCGCTGATGTTGTCGGCTATGATGCCAGTCGCCGGCGGGCCAGCGCCTTTGTGGACATCTGCTCCCCCTACACCTATCCGGCCCCGATTCACACCTACCACTGGTACGCCGACTATCTCGAGCATGACCAGAGAATTATGGACCGCCAGTTCAACTGGACCTGTCCCCAGGCGCGCAGCTATTCCCACTTCGCCGTCACCGGCCAGTCCACCGATTATTACATAGAGTACCCCACCGCCGCCCAGATGCGCTTGCAGACTTACCTCGGCCTGGCCCACGGTATCCGCGGCTTCATGTATTGGCCGGTGGGGGGCCTGGTTGACTACAAGCTCTCCGAGTTGGGCATCCTCTGCCTGGAGGTCGAGCCGCTGACCGATCTGATCGTCGAGGCCGACAAGAACTGCGCCGCCGCCTCCGCCGACAACGACCAGATCGAGGTGCAGCGGATTGATTGGGGCCGGCACACGCTGCTGTTTCTGCTCAACTATCGCGACAAGTCCGAGCGCTGGCCGACCGGCGAGCCGGCGCGCAAGTTCCGGGTCACGGTCAAGGCCATGCCGCCGGAGGCCAAGCCCTATAGCATGACCTTCGATCAGGACCTGCAAATCGCTCGGCCACGGCGGTCCGGAGAAGATTTGCAGTTCGAGGTCTCGGGCCTGGACGTGGCGGCGATGGTGCTGGTGACCGCCGATGCCGCCTACGCCGCCGACCTGCAACGCGCCTGCGACCAAAGGGAGCCGGAGGCCATCGAGTTCGCCACTACTACCAACCAGTACATGGCCGGCAAGGTTCACGGGCTGCTCAGCAAGCTCGCCGGCATGAACGCACCGCTGGGACGCGGCCCTGAGCTATACAATCAGGCCGTCGCCCGCCTGGCTAGCGAGGCTACCTTCACCGGCCAGCGCCAGGTGGCCCGGCTGCTGCGCCAGGCGCTGGGTGAGGCGCTGGCTCAGGCCGACGCGCTTGCCGACTATGCGCCCCGCTACGCCCAAAACAGCCTGCTTATCAACGTCTGGAAGCTCCCGCAGTTCATGGCCAGCTTCAACTTCCCCATGCTCAAAACGGGGGCGGCGGCCAAGCTCGACCCGCCCCCGGCCATTGACCCGATGTTCTCATCCGACCCGCCCGAACCGGCCAAGCCTATCGAGGTCGGCACTATCGTTACCGGTGGCGAGGGCCGTGGCAGCCAGGGCTATGCCGCCGACCTGCAGGCCGACAGCACCTACTGCGTCTTCCTGCATAGTGGTGGCCGCGCTTTGCCCCTCTATGCTGACGAAGCGGCCTACCTGGCCGGCGCTAGCGATTTCGTCGGCTTGCCCAATGACAACCTCGCCCTGACGGTGTCGTTGTGCCGACCGGCCGCGCCGCTGCAGCTTCACTTCGCCGTCCCCAACAGCGCCACGGCGTTCGGGCTAGTGGCCGCCCAGCCGATGGCGATCGGCCAGGAGCTAACCGGCCCCGAGCTCGCCGCGGAGAGTCCGGTCGCAGTCTATGAACTACCGGCGAAGAAAGGCGACTCCTTTGAGGTCACGATGCAGGCTGCGCCGGGCTGTCGCTTTGACCTGGTGCTGTGCCAGGCCCATTCCCGTTATGGGCAGGTGCTGACCTCGAGCCGTAGCGATGGCCAGCAGCCGCTGGCCTTGCGCGGCACGCTGCCTGACGAGGGGCCGCTGACCGTGGTCGTCGAGCGCTACCAGGGCGAGGGCGGCTTCACCCTCGCCGCCGCCGCGCTAGCCGAGCAAGTGCTGCCGCAGCGGGCGGTGAACCCCTTTGCCGGCGTCAAGTTCGCCCTCTACGGCAAGGACACGAGCAACTTCCTGGCGATCCTGGCGGCTCACGGCATCGCGGGCGATCATCTTTCGGGCAAGCTTGTGGCCACCGACCTGAGCCAGTATAATGCGCTGATTCTGCTGACCAATTGTGTCATGTATGATGAAACCGATGAGCTGCAGGCCAACGCCGCCAAGCTCAAGCAGTTCGTCCATGACGGCGGCGGGCTGGTGCTTTTCCAGCAGAACGGCCGCGGCACCTGGGATTCTACGATCTTGCCTTATCCTATGGAGTTGCTGATAGGCAGCACCACAACTGCGCCGGTGCTGGCCGATGAGCGGCTCTTTACCGGAGTTAAGCCTGAGGAGTTCGTCAGCGGCGACCGTAGGGTTGTTTATTATCCTGTCAAGGTCGCCGGCACCGACGGCAACTGGCGCTACCCGGCGTATGCTGATGAGGACAGGGAGCAAGGGGCGGTTGCGGTATGCGGCTACGGTCAGGGCCGGGCGATCATCAACCAGTTCGCGGTGCTGGACCGCATTGGCGAGCCGGTGATGCGCAGTCTGATGGTGGAGACGGTGCAGTACGTGCTCCACGCAGATGATTTATGAGACGCGCAGCTCGGGCATCCAAACATCACCGCGTGGCTCGGGCATCCTGTCCGACTCGATAGGCGCGCGGCTCGGGCATCCTGCCCGACTCGATAGGCGCGCGGCTCGGGCATTCTGCCCGACTCGATAGGCGCGTAGGTCGGGCTTTCCAGCCCGACAGCGGTTGGCGTTGAAGTCCATCCAGGAAAAAGGAGACATGCAAATGCACCTTGGCCTAGTTACCTACAATCTCGCCGCCGACTGGGACCTCGAGCAACTCATCGCCGCCTGTGAAGCCACCGGCTTTGAGGGCGTCGAGTTGCGCACCACCCATGCTCACGGTGTTGAGCCGGAGCTTGACAGCCGGCAGCGCGCGGCTGTGCGCAAACGTTTTGAGGATACCGAGGTGGTGCTCTGGGGCCTCGGCAGCACCTGCGAGTACCATTCGCCCGACCCCGACGAGTTGCGCCGCAATATCCAGACCACCTGCGACTTCATTGATCTGGCCCGTGATGTCGGAGCCAGAGGCGCGAAGGTGCGGCCCAACGCCTTGCCGGAGGGCGTCCCGGTCGAGCAGACTTTGCGGCAGATCGGTGAGGCCCTGGCCGAGTGTGGCGAGTATGCCGCTGATAAGGGCGTCGCGGTCTGGCTGGAGGTGCATGGCCGCGAGACCTCGCATGTGCCCCATATCAAGACCATCATGGATATCGCCGATCACCCGCAGGTCAAGGTCTGCTGGAACAGCAATGATGCTGATGTCGTGGACGGCTCGATTGTGGACAATTTCGCGCTGGTCAAGGACCGCATCGGCTCGGTGCACATGCGCGATCTATACCTGGACTATCCGTTCCATGAGCTGTTTGCGGGGCTCAGGGCCATCAATTACGAGGGCTTCTGTCTGGCGGAGATTCAGGCCAGCGCCGACCCCGAGCGGGTCATGCGCTATTATGCCGGCCTCTGGCGCGAGATGACCGGATAGGGGAGCCGGTGGGAAGCGGCCATGGCTGTTGGCAGGGCCGTGTCGAAGCTGCGGCCGGCTTGTCCGACCGCGCTGAGGCCGGCCCAGCCGTTCAAGCTGTTTGGGCTTCCGGCCCCTCTTCGTCGTGCGGCCACAGCAGCCACACCATCAGCAGGTGGGCCAGAGCCGCGAACACCATCCCGCCAAAAAGTCCCGGCCCTGGCGGCCCACCAACACCGATGTGTCCCGTCACATACAGCAGCACAAACGCCGGCACGCTGGCAACAATGTACCGCTCACGCTGTGGCCCCAGGCTCAGGCCCGTCATCAGCCCCAGCCCGACGATGCACATCACCACCAGGCCGCCCGTCACCAGGCCGACCATGAGGTTGCGCATTGCGCCACCGTGGACCAGCACGTACACAAACATCAGACATAGGCCGGCCCCGGCCTGCCCGAAGTAGAAGCTGAAGGTCGCTGCCATTAAGTTAGCCGGCTTGCCCATCGCTGCGTGGCTACCTCTCGGTGATTATCGCATCGGGCGGACGTGTACTTGAGTTCGGCTTGCCCGTTTTGGCTTGGTCAACATCCGCGCCATTATATCACCGCAGCCCACCGCCGACAAATCATGTCTCCGGCGCACTGCCGCAAGGAATCTCCGGCACCCGCAGCGAAATATGCTGGCGTTGGCGCGTAGCGGGGAGGCGGCCCGCTTTTGGATGCTGTTTATTGAGAAGGAGTGAATATCTTGAAAACATGGAAGGTCGTTGTCACCGACTACATTGAAGACGATCTGGACTGGGAGGCCGAGCAGTTCGCCGGGATGGACAATGTGCAGTTCGAGACCTATCAGCTCAAGTTGGCGCCCAAGCAGGAGGTCATCGAGGCCTGCAAGGACGCCGACATCATCCTCGTCAACATGGTCAAGTTCGACGCCGAGGTGATTGATGCGCTGGAGAGGTGCCTGCTGATTATCCGTCACGGCGTCGGCTATGACAACGTGGATGTGGAGGCCTGCACGCGCAACCACATCCGCTTTGCCTACGAGCCGGACTACTGCGCCACCGAGGTGGCCGAGCAGGCGGTGGCGCTGATCTTCGCCTGTGCCCGCCAGCTTTTCCGCTCGCGCGCAATTCTGGAGGAATCGGCCGAGAATCAGATCTGGGATTTCTCCACCCTCCTGCCGATGCACCGCATGTTCGGTCAGACCCTGGGCATTGTCGGCTGCGGCCGTATCGGTGGCCGCGTCTATCGGATGACGAAGAACATTTTCGGCAGAACCATCGTCTGCGATCCCTATCTTGACGAGCGGCAGAAGGGCGCTCTCGGCCTCCAGGACGAGGACGTAGTCAGCTTTGACGAACTCCTGGAGCAGGCCGACATCATCACCATCCACACCCCGCTCAATGACCAGACGCGCTACATGTTCGATAAGCAGGCCTTCCAGAAGATGAAGCCGAGCGCCTACGTGGTCAATACGGCTCGGGGCGGCGTCATCAACACCGAGGACCTGGTCTGGGCGCTGGAGAACGAGCAGATCCAGGGCGCGGGGATTGATGTTTATGAGCAGGAGCCGCCGGAGCGCGATCTGAAGCTCTTTGACCTGGACCGGGCGACTTTATCGTCGCATTTGGGGTGGTGTTCGGAGGAGGCGGGCTGGACGATCCGCTACAAGATCTTGGATGACATGGTGGCGTGCATGGAGGGCCGCAAGCCGGTCAACACGGTCAACACCGAACTTGACGGGCTGCTGGAGGGCAACTACCGCGAGGTGTAAACTGCTTAAGGCAACAGTTTCAGGGCAACATCGCGGGGCTCTGCCCCGCGCCCCGCTGGGGACTGTGTCCCCAGACCCACATGAATGGAAAGGCGATGAACATGCCAAAGAACTACGATCTACCGGGACCCAAATCAAAGGAAATCCTCGACGTCCAGGACCGCTATGAGCCGAGTTGCCGCTCCAGCGCCGCGCCGGTGGTCTGGGCCGAGGCCCACGGCGCTACCGTCACCGATGTGGACGGCAATGAGTACATTGACTGGACCTCGGGGGTGCTGTGCGCCAATATCGGCCATTCCCATCCGCACTGGGTCAAGGCCATCCAGGAGCAGGTCGCCAAGGTGACGATGCCCTACGCCTATCCGACCGAGCCGCGCGCCACCTATGCTAAGCGCATCGTCGAGGCCATGCCCGACCATGCCAAGAACCTCGACACCTGCTTTCTGCTCAGCACCGGCTCCGAGGCCACCGAGGCGGCCATGCGCATTGCCAAGCGCGTCACCGGCAAGCACGAGGTCATCAGCTTCTGGGGCAGCTTTCACGGCCGCACCTGGGGCGCGATGTCCATGGCCGGCCTACGCGGGACCAAGAATCACTGGGGCCCGCTGATGCCCGGCACCATCTACGCCCCGTATCCCTATTTCTACCGCTGCCCCTTCGGCTCCAGGACCGAGCAGGAGTGCGCCGATAAGTGCATCGAATGGCTCGACCATAAGCTGCGCTATGAATCGATCGGCGATTTGGCGGCGGTCATCACCGAGCCGTACCAGGGCGGGGCCGGCTTCATCATTCCGCCGGATGGGTTCCTGAAGAAGCTGCAGGACTGGACCCACGAGCAGGGCGCGCTGTTCATTGATGACGAGATCCAGGCCTCCTTTGGCCGCACCGGCAAGATGTGGTACATGGAGCATGACCAGCTCAGCCCGGACTTCTGCTGCATCGGCAAGGGCATTGCCAACGGCATCCCGACGGCGGCGCTGCTGGGCAACCATGAGTACTTCGACGCGCTCAACAAGGGCGAGATGTCCTCGACCACCGGGGCCAATCCGGTCTCGGCGGCGGCGGCCAATGCGGTGCTGGATGTTTTCGAGCAGGAGAACCTGCTGGAGAACTGCAACACGGTCGGCGACTTCATCGCCGAAGAGATGATGAAGTTACGGGACCGCTACGAGGTCCTCGGCGATGTCCGCCACAAGGGCCTGGTGATTGGGCTGGAGTTTGTCAAGTCGAAGGCGACCAAGGAGCCGGCCCCGGACCTGACGACCGAGATCACCGAGCGGATGGCACGCAAGGGCGTCACCTGCGGGAAGGTTGGTATCTTCGGGAATGTGATTCGGGTGGCCCCGCCGCTGTGCATCACGCTGGAGCAGGCCGAGGAGAGTATCAAGTGCTTCGAGGAAGTGCTGGAGGAGCTATGAGGCTAGCGGGCCAGAGGCGCGTCGGCCTTCGACAACCTCAGTGCGCCGCTTGGCAGGCCCCTTCCGCAGGATTAACGGAGGGCCTTGAGCCGTCGGAGGGGCCGCATATGAGGCGGAAGCTCTAGCTTCCGCCGAGAATCCGGCCCAGCCGTTGTCGTTGGCTGTTACCGTCAGGAGGGGCCGAGTGCGGGATGTTTGGGGCTCCAGCCGGGCCCAGCCTTTGCCGCGCGTAGGTCGGGCTTTCTAGCCCGACAGTCGTTGCCTTTGGCGTAGCCGTTTGGAGGGCCGGCTGAGCCGGGTACCGCTGCAAAGCAGTCGCTGCAACCGGCCCGCTGGCGCACACAGTTAGGCTTGTCCAGAATCGGTTAGGAGCAACGAATCATGTCAGACGACCTGAAGAACTACCTCGCCGCCAAGCACGACGAGGTCGCGGAGATCCTCATGGACCTTATTCGCATCCCCTCGATGGCTGGTGGCGAGCGGCCCGTCGCCGAGTACCTGCATGACCGCCTGCAGGGCTTTTGCGATGAGACCGAGTACATCGAGATAACCAACGACATCAAGAATGATGTGGACTACTCGACCCCGGTGAAGGACCTCGAGTATGGCGACAGGCCGAATGTGCGGGCTGCCCAAAAAGGCTCCGGAGGCGGCAAGTCGCTGGTCTTCAATACCCATATGGATGTCGTCCCGCCGTCGGCGACAATGGAGCGGCCGTTCGACCCGCGCTTGGAGGAGGGCATCATCCATGGCCGGGGCGCCTGTGACGCCAAAGGTCAGCTTGTCACGATGTACCTGGTACTCCAGGCGATCCGCGAGTTGGAACTCGACCTCGCCGGCGATGTCATCGGCCACATGGTCATCGAGGAGGAGAATGGTGGCAACGGCACCGTGGCGATGGCGCGGACCGGGGAGCAAGCGGATGCGGCTATCGTGTTGGAGCCCTCGAACTTCGTGCTGTATCCGCAGATTCGCGGTGCGGTATGGTTTGAGGCGACCGTTTACGGGCAGTCGGGCCACTCCGGCGCGCCGGGCGGCACGGTCTCGGCGCTGATGAAGGCGCTCAAGGCCATCGAGCACTTCACTGCCTACCACGATGTTGCGCTCGCCGAGAGCCGTGGCAAGTACCCGCTCTTCGATGTATTCCCGAACCCGGCACCGCTGACCATCGGTGAGTTGCATGCGGGTGATTGGCCGGCCCAGGCACCGCAGAAGGCTGTCTTCACCGGCGTCCTCGGCATCCTGCCCGACCGCACCAAGGAGCAGGTGATGAAGGACCTCCGCGAGCTGATCAAGGGGAGCGATGACGACTGGCTGGCCGATCATTTCGAGATCGAGTTCACCTACAGGCATGATGCCTCCGTCATCGAGCCGGATCACCCGGTGGTGCAAACACTGCAGACGGCTGCCCGCGCGGTCGGTCTGGAGGGCAAGGTCTCCGCGATGACGGCGTCGTGTGATGCCTGGTGGTACAACAACCAACTCGAGATCCCGACCTGCTGGTTCGGCGCCGGCGATCTCGGTGTCGCGCACAGCAATAACGAGAACATCGCCGTCAAGGACATCCTGACCGCCGCCGAGGTGCTAGTGCGGTATCTTCAGGACTGGTGCAGCTAGAGCGCCGGCCCTATGGCATGCCGGCCTCTCAGCCCGTGTCAGGAGCCCCTCACAACTACCGCGTCGGGTACCCACTGCGTAGCAGTGGGTGAGGCTTCCAGCCCGAGTCCGCAAAGTCAGGTGAAATCATGAAGGCATTGGTAAAGACTGCAAAAGGCGTCGGCAACATAGAGCTTCGCGACGTACCCGAGCCGACTATGGCCCCCGATCAGGTGATGCTCGAGATCAAGGCGACGGGCATCTGCGGCACCGACATTCACATCCTGCACGACGCCTTCCCCTACTGGCCGCCGGTGATCATGGGCCACGAGTTCGCCGGCGAGATCATCGCGGTCGGCGACCAAGTCGAAGGCTGGCAGGTGGGCGACCGGGTCGTCGGCGAACCGCACACTCTGGCCTGCGGCAAGTGCTACTTGTGCCGCACCGGCAACATCCAGATCTGCCCCGAGAAGCGCTCGCCCGGCTGGGGCATTGACGGCGCTTTCACCAAGTACTTGCCCTATCCGCCGCATCTACTGCATCGCATCCCGGACACCATGACCTATGAGGAGGCGGCGTTGGTCGAGCCGACCGCCAACATCGTCACCGATGTATTGGAGCGGGCCAAGGTCGAGCCGGAGGATTTTGTGGTGGTACTAGGGCCGGGGCCGATTGGGCTGACGGCGGCGATGGCGGCCCGGGCCGAGGGCGCGCGCGCGGTGATGCTAGTCGGGGTCGAGGCCGACGAGCCGCTGCGGCTCAAGACCGCTCGCGAGCTCGGCATTGATCATGTGGTCAACCTCCAGCAGGAAGACCCCGTCGAGAAGTGCCTGGAGCTGACCGACGGACGCGGCGCCGATCTGCTGGTGGAGTGCTCCGGCGCGCCGCCGGCGATTGCCTCGACGCCGCAGTATATCCGCAAGCTCGGTCGCATCTGCGCGGTGGGGCTGACCGGCAAGCGCCCGGTCGAGTTCGATTGGGACGCGGCCCAGGCCAAGGTCTGCACCATCATCTTCAACATGTCCACCTTCTACACCAGTTGGGACCGCGCCATCAGCATGATCGCCTCCGGCAAGATCAACGCCAAAGCTATCACAACTCACATCCTGCCGCTCGAACGCTGGCAGGAAGGCTTCGATGCCATCGAGAACATGGAGGCGCTGAAGGTTGTATTGATTCCGTAATGCTTGGCTCACTTAGGCGTAGCTGCTCGCCTCGTCGCGGTTGAGACGGTTTTGCCAGGTGTGAGGCTTGCCGCCGTTTGCCCCCTTCCCTCTGAGGGAAGGGGGTCCGGGGGTTAGGCCAAGCCACAACTTGAATACTTACCACGGAGGCAACCAATGATTGACGGGAAATTCGGATTTGGGATAGTCGGCTGCGGCTTAGTTTCCGCCTTCCACGGCAAGGCGATCAACGCCACTGAGGAGGCCCGGCTGGTAGCCGCTGTGGACCTCGACCGCCAGCGCCTCGACAACTTCTGCGCCGAGTACGGAGCCGAGGCCGCCCCGAGCTTCGAGGCGATGCTGGCCGATGACCGCATTGACATCCTCAACGTGCTCACCCCCAACGCCTACCATGCCCAGTTCGCGGTGCCGGCGATGCAGGCGGGCAAGCACGTGATTATCGAGAAGCCGCCGGAGATGACGCTGGAGAAGGTGGACCAGATGATCGCCGCCCGCGACCAGAACGGCGTCAAGTGCGCTATCTCGCTGCAGGTGCGTTTCCGCAAGCCGGTCGAGGCCATCAAGGCGGCCATCGCCAGCGGTCGTTTCGGCCGCCTCCTGCATGGCGACACCTACATGAAGTGGTTCCGCGCCACCGACTATTACCTGATGGACGACTGGCGCTCCAAGCGCGAGGAGGGCGCCGGCGTCACCATCCAGCACGCCTTCCACTACATTGATCTGCTCCATCATCTGATGGGCGAGGTCGCCTCGGTACGGGCCTATATGTACAATCTGGCCCATCCCGAAGTCGAGCTGGAGGATACTCTGTTAGCCTTCCTGGAGTATGGGAACGGAGCCAAGGGCGTGGTGCAGGGCTCGACGGCGCTGTTCCCGGGCACGGATGTGCGCATCGAGATCAATGGCGAGAATGGCACTGCGATCATGCAGGGCGAGCGCATTGTGGTATGGGATTTCAAAGACGAGCAGCCGGGCGATGAAGAGATTCGCAGCGTGGGCAGCGAGGCGGTCAAGACCGCTGCGGGTGGCGCGGCGGATTTCGCCTATTTCGAGCACCAGTACATGACCCAGGACCTGCTCGACGCCATCAAGAGCGATGGCGAGCCGCGCGTGACTTTGGAGACCGCCCGTGGCAGTCTGGAGGTGGCCTTGGCGATGTACCGATCCGCCGACAACGACGAGGCCGTCTCCTTGCCGCTGAGCTAGCCCGCATTATCCCATGCCGTTAGTCCAAGCCGCGACAGGCTAGGAAGCCTGTCGTCCAGGAAGGTGTTGTTTGTAGGGGCGCATGGCATGCGCCCGCAGTTTCCTTCCGCGTGGGTCCGGCTTCTTCCGCCGACCTATCCCCCTTTGATTCCCCCTTCCCTCCGAGGGAAGGGGGCTAGGTGCCGTTGCCCTTGGCGTGCCCATCCCCAACACCCTCGCGTAGCTCGGGCTTTGCAGCCCGAGTCGACAATCCCCAGATACTTCCATTCGCCCACGGTCTTTGCCTGTGCCGACCTCGCGCTCCCCAACGCAAAGGGCCGCCACTTCCCTGTGGCGGCCATTGGTATTCGTTTGGGTCTTGCCGGTCGCGGGGCTAGCTGCCTTCCAGCAGCTTACGCGCGACCTCCTTGGTATCAACCTGGTACTCGCCCGCCGCGATGCGGGCCTTGAGCGTCTCCACTTGATCCTGTCTCACCGCCGGCACATCCGCCAGCGCCTTCCGCGCCAGTTGCATATCCAGTGCCCGCTGGCTCAGCGCCACCTGATCCGACTTCAAGCTCCCGGCCACGCCCTCGGCCTTCTGGGCACCCCCAGAGCCTAGGTCAGCCGTCTGCGGGCGATCCACCGGCTGGCTGCCCAGTGGCTGTGACCGGGCTGGGTCAATCCTCATATTGCTGCCTCCTCTCGGTACGCCGACAACCCTCCCACCTCTTGGTACTCATCTCTAATATCGGCTGTCATGTAAATAACTTTAGGACAATGGTCAAGATTTCGCAAGCAGCTTCCGGGCTCCCTAAGCCTCAATCCTTGGCCTTGCCGGTCCGCTCGGCCCAGCGCTCGATGATTCTCTGCCGTGCTCTGGCCACGCCCAGCGCCGCTGCGGGGACATCAGAGGGGATTACAGACCCGGCGCCGGTATAGGCACCGCGCCCGATCCGCACCGGGGCGACCAGGATCGTGTCCGAGCCGATGAAGGCTCCGTCCTCGATTACCGTATGGTGATGCTCCCGCCCGTCCCAGTTGCAGGTGACGGTGCCGGCCCCGATATTCACTCCGGCCCCCACCACGGTATCTCCGAGATAGCTGAAGTGCCGCGACTTGCTGCCCTCACCGATCTCGGTGCGATTCACCTCGGCCTGCCCGATCACCGCCTGCGACTTGATTAGCGAATTATTCCTGATATTAGCAAAAGGGCCGATTTCCACTTCATTCTCGACGCGGCTGTCGGTCACCGAGGAGCAGTGCCGCACCAGGCAGCCGTCGCCGATGGTGGAGTTCTCTATCAGCACATGGCCGCCGATTAGGCAGCCGCTGCCGATGCTGCTGTTGCCCAGGAGCTGGGTTCCCGGCCGGATTACGGTATCAGCGCCGATGCTCACCTGCGTATCCACATAGGTGCTGGCCGGGTCAATCATGGTCACTCCTGCCTGCATCAGCCGCTGTCGGATGCGGTCGCGGCAGATCCTCTCCGCCGTGGCTAGCTGCACCCGGTCGTTGATCCCCATCACCTCATCGGGGTCCTCGGCCAGGCAGGCGGCAACCGGCATCTCCTTGGCGCGGAAGTACTTCAGCGTATCGGGCAGGTAGTACTCGCCCTGGACATTATCAGCTTCGAGATGCTCCAGCGCCTCGAACAGCTCGGCAGCGCGGAAGCAGAAGATGCCGGCATTGATCTCAGCTATCTGCTGCGTCTGCGCGTCGGCGTCCTTATGCTCCACGACCTCTCGCACCAGACCGCTGGCATCTCGCACCACTCGCCCGTAGCCGCTGGGATCGGGCATCTTAGTGGTCAGCATGGTGCCGGCGGCCGCTTGTCTGCGGTGTTCAGCCAGCAGCTCCTGCAGCGTCGCGGCGCGCACCAGCGGGATATCCGCGCACGTGACCAGGATATCGCCATCAAAGCCCTGGTACAGCTCGCGGGCGCAGTCAACTGCATGGCCGGTGCCCAGCGGCTTTTCCTGGACCGCGATTTCGGCCCGGTTGCCGACGGCCTTGGTGACCTGCTCCCGCGCCACCCCTACCACCACCGTTATGCGCTGGGGCTGCAGTTCCGCCAGCGTATCCAGCACGTGGTCCAGCAGCATCCTGCCGGCCATCTGGTGCAGCGGCTTAGGTGTTGCGGATTTGAACCGGGAGCTTTCGCCCGCGGCCAGCACAAGACACGCAACCGCTCTCATTTCTGCCCACCCTGTTCCCCTAGATACATTATACTTCCCACCAGTGCCGCCAGAGCAAACTCGCGCTGCGCTGCGGCCGGGGTTTTGGGATTGTTATTCTGTGGCACCGCCGTCAGCATCGCCCTCGGCCCCTGGCCCACCGTCACCGCATATACCTTCAGCCCGCCGAGCTGCTCCTGCCAGTCAATTTTCACCGCTTCGCCGTATTCAGCCGCCCAGCTCTGAAGCTGTTGCTCGAGCTCGTCCGGCCGGCAGAGCCACCCCGCCGGCAGTTCTTGCACCTCACTCATCTGCGCTAGCCTCGATTCGCCAGACCTCCGTATCCGGGTGCCCGGCCCGCCAGGCATACCAGAACATGCGCACCTGCGGCGGCCTCACATTCCCCGGCATCGTCAGGTACAGTCGTCGCGCCTGGGGAGCGACCCGCAGCTCCAGTGGCCCGAACTCGCTGTCTCGGGTGAAGGTGCGGGGCTGCTCGCCGGCGGCTGCGAAGGCCTCCGCCACCGGTACGGCCAGCGCCCCCTCCGGCAGCCTCACACCCAGTACTTCGGCCTTATCCGCGATTGTTCCGCTTGCATCCGAAAGCACTGGCGGGGCCAGTATCAGTGCGCTTTCGTAGTAATTCAGCCGCTCGCCCGCCGGCCCCTGCACCTGGGTGTAGGGGTCGAGGCTGTAGTCGTAGTCATAGCCGGTAACACGGGACAGCACGGTGGTTTCCGGCCATAGCTCTCGCCATGCCGCCCATGCCATCCATTCGCCGGCAATCGGCTTCAGCTTGATCTCCTGGCCGACTGCCGGCCCCACAATCGCTTGGCCGCCGAGCGGATACCACAAGCTGGCCGTCGGCTCGTCATAGGGCAGTCCCAGGCCCCGATAGCCCAGTCCGGAGGCCGCAAAGCTGTACGCGGTCCCGCCCTTTTCCGGACGCATTAGGGCCATGCAGGCTCCGCTGGGCGGGTCGAAGTATATCAGGATCGGCTCGCCGGCCAGCATATCGTTGATTAGGCAGTGACGCACCAGGATATTGCGCGGGTAGCAGCGCCGGCGGCCGTAGAGGTGGACCCCGAACACCTGATCGTCGTCCTGCAGCCAGGTGACCTGCGGGGCCGCCTGGGCCTTGACTGCCTCGCCCTGGAGCGCGATGATTTCGTCCTTGGCCGGCGGCAGATCGTAAAGCTCATCGGCGGCTACTGCGCAGTTGACGGCCGGGAAGCCGGGCTGATTGCTGTTCCGGGAGGCGGTGATATAGCCGTCAACTACCCGTACCGGCGTGGTTGCCCAAGCCTCCGGCGAGTCGCTGACCGACGCGGCTCCGGCGACGGCGGACCTAGGCGCGCGCCAGGCCGCAAGCCCCAGCCCGCCCAGGATCGCCACAGCGGCCAGGATGCCGCTGATCAGGCCGGCGTATTGCTGGGTAACGGGCTGCTTCATAGCTTCTGGGCTCCTGCGCTGAGACAAGCGGCTGGCCACTGGCCTTTCCCATTTCTACCTCAGCCGCACGAGCACCTTTAGTTATGGGGGACAGTATGGCGCCCGCCGAGCAGTCTTCTCTCAACAGGCGTAACTGCTACATGGAGGTGCGGTACGAGAGGAACTCCGGAAGCTGGCGCAGCACCGGCAGCATCTCCTGCGGTGTGGCATTGCTGATGGCAACGCGCCAGATGTCGCCGCTACTGTCCACCAGCACGTTACCGGCCGGCGTCTGTTTGAGATGATACTGCTTGCCGTAAGCGGCGAGCTGCTGCATACCCCGCAGATTCACCGAGTGGCGGCCCGTACACAGCACCGATACCCGGCGGCCACCGACCGCATACTGCAGCCACAGCGCCGGTGCGCCGTCAAGCTCGACCATCGCGGGATTCGCCGTCGTCGCAGGTTGACTTGAGCCGCCCAGGCTGATGTTGGTGTAGCCCGAGGCGGTCGCCGCTGGCACCGAGGCCGCCGCCTGATTGTGCATCGCGACTAGCTCGGTCGGTGGCACTCCGGAAATGGTATGCAGCATCACCTGCTGAACCACCACGGCCAGCAAAATCAGTCCCGCCCCCACCGCGACGAGCCGGTACAGATAGGGGCGGGGCAGGCCTTCCGCAACGGAGGGCGTGGCTTGCATCAGACGGTCCACTTCATCCAGGCGGGAGTTGACGCGGTCCCACAGGTCGGGCGAAGGTGTCGCGCTATCGGCGGTGGGGTGGGGCAGGTCCATGACCGTCTGGGCGGCGCGCAGGCGGCCCAGTAGCTCGCTGCAATGGGAGCAAGCCATGACATGCCGCGCCACTGCTCGCATCTGCTCGGCGGGCAGGTCCTCGTCCAGGAAGGCCGTTAGCTGCTCTTCTGCAAGCGGACAGTCAAATGGTTTCATAGTAAGTGTTGCTGGCGGGCATAATCGGCCAGGGTCTCCCGCAGCCGTTGGCGACCGCGAAAGATGCGGGACCGCACCGTCCCTAACGGGATGTCGAGCTCCTCGGCGATTTCGTCATAGGAATACTGGTGAATATCCGAAAGCACCACCGCTACGCGGAACTCCTCGGGCAGCGCGTCCAGAGCCGGCACGATGCCCTCGTCAGGCACCTGGCGCAGCAGGTCGGCTTCCAGGCCGGCCAGGGAGGAGGCCTCCAGACCGCCCGGGGCGCGCGACTCATCGCCGAGCTCTTCCCACTCCACGGTGGCGACGCTGCGCTGCTTTTTGCGGTAGCGGTTGATATGGGTGTTTCTCAATATCCGGAACATCCAGGCGCGGAAATTTGTTCCCAGCTCGAAGTTGTCAAATCCCAGATAGGCGCTGACGACGGCCTCCTGGGTCAGGTCCTCGGCGTCCTGGGGGCAGCCGGTCAGGCGCATCGCCGCGGCGTAGATGCTGCGCTCGTGCTCTTTGATCAGCCGCTCGAACTCCTGCCGCCGCTGCGCCTGTAACTGGCGTGGGTGGTCTCTTGGCATCTAGGTGAACTCCTGATGGTGCTTGCCGCTAGGATCGCAAGCACGGCTCTGATGATTGCGGTGTATGCTTAGACGTACCGTGGGGTCTAGGGTTCGCCGCCTGAAAGTCTCTGTACTGGCTCGCGAACATGGCCGCGCAGCCGCCGAAACAGCCTCTCGCCTAGCCCCCGATACTCCAGAAAGGCCTGCTCCTGCTCAGTCAGCAGCGCGGGAGCGTGCCGCCTTTTCAGTTTATATACCCCCCGCAGGTCGTTTTCAAATATGTGCGGCAGCACCAAAGCCGCCGTCGGGTTGGAGCCGATGGTGACCGCCGCCGTGAAATCAACCAGCACCGGCCGGTCGTAGCTGTCAATCAGAATATTGGGCAGGCGCTTGAGGTCGCCGTGAGCTACGCCGCAGCGGTGAATCTGGTGCACCAAGTCCAGCAGCGCGGCGAAGAACTCGGGGGTCAGGCGCTGGGGATCAGCCTGCGGCGCCGGCTGAGCGTCAACAAAGCCGGTCACCAGAGTGTAGGGATCGAGCCGGCCATAGCAGGGCGGTACGCCCCGCAGCCATGGGAGCCGGGTATAGGCGGCCAGCTCTCTATGCACCAGATAGCGGCCCACGGTGCGCTTGACCAGGTTGGCACCGGCGGCATAGTCCTTGATTACCAGCAGCCGGCCGGCGACATTGAGCACTCGCACATCGGGCCGCGCGCCCTCGCCCGCCCGCAGCACCTTGACGGTGAGGTCGGGGATGTCGCTGCGGCTGAAGTCCAGCCGCTTCTCGCCTGGAGTTGGCATCTAGTCCTCCTGCGTCTGTGCCTCCGGCGGCGGCGCCCATATCGGGTGCGACTGGATAGCACCATAGGGGCACTTGGCACACTCCAGACAGCCGATGCAAGCGTGGCTGTTGACCTCCCGGCGCGGGTCTATCCCCGCCGGACAGTTGCGCACACACCACATACAGTTTACGCACTTTTCCGCGTCAAAATCAATCCGCCACAGGCTGTAGCGCTGAAACAGCGAAAAGATCGCCCCCAACGGACAGACCGTGGCGCAAAACGGCCGCTTGACCAGGACCATCAGCACCAGAAAGCCGACCAGGATCGCCTGCTTGACCCACCAGAAGCTGCCGATGCCGGCGCGCACCTGGGCGTCAAAGATCGGCTGCAGCCACCCGCCTTCCAAGGCCCCCTGGGGGCACAGCTTGCAGAACCACGGCACGCCGGTAAGATACGGGACCACAAATACCAACACCACCAGGATTACATAGCGCAGATAACCCAGCGGCCCGGGGATACGCCAGTGCCTGCGGCGCAGGGAGGCGAGCTTGTCCTGCAGCCAGCCGAAGGGGCAGAGCCAGCCACACATCATGCGGCCGAAGATAGCGCTGAATACGACCAGCACGCCTAGGACATAGAGCGGCACGATGGCATACCAGGGCCGCTGTCCGAGGGTCCACTGGGCGGCTATCGAGCTATCCTGCAGGGCGCCGAGCGGGCAGCCGAAGACCGCGCCGGGGCAGGCCCAGCAGTTCAGCGCCGGCACGCAAAAGCCCTTGGCCCAGGCGAAGAAGTAGGAGTTCATCACCACCAGGGCCGCGATCTGTACCCAGTTGCGGTAGTAGAGCCAGCGCGGGCCGGAGAGGGCCGCGCCGGCGTCGGATTTGCTCGCGTCGGTTGGCTGTACCATTTGAGTATCGCTAAATGGTCAGGTTGTGACTTCGCCTAACCCCCTCGCCCCCTTCCCTGAAAAAGAAGGGGGAATCAAAAGGGGGTTAGGCGAGTAACCGCGGAACCACGACTCAGTCACTCAGCCCGATGCAGGAGGTGCACAAGGTCCGGCCCCAGGCCAGCACCGTACTCCACTGGCCCTGGCTGAGGCCGACGATCACCCCGGCCAGGCCCACCACCGCCGCAATTATCCACACATAGCGCTTCACAACACGATTCCCCAATCCAAAGGGCGAAATGCCGGCCTGGCCTTTGCCTTGCGGAGGGACCGTGTCGAACGTCGGACGCCATTTGTCCGACGTGAGGCCGGCCCGCAGAGCACGCCATCAAGGCAAATTCTTAACACCCAAACGGCCAACGGCAGGGCCGGCCTTGCCCACTCCGCTAGCCGCTAGGCGGAGTGGGCTGCGACAGGCCCCTCCATTACGACTAACGACACCACAGCCTCGCACTATAGCCTGAATTGCCCGAAATTTGCGTAAGTACAGTGGAAGCCCGCGCCTCCGCCAAATCTACGGCGGGCAAGCTTGTGCCACGGAAGGGATGAGAAGGTGCCGGTGCCGGCGCTAGATCTCCACCGGCTGGCCGATCTTGGCCGACTCGTGAATCGCTACCACCGTCTCGGTGTTGCGCAAGCCGTCAATCGGCGTCACCAGCGGCTCCGTGCCCTCGCGAATGGACTTGGCGAAATGGCGGATGCTGTCTATGGCAAAGCCGCGCAGCTCGCCGTGCACGTTCGTCTGCGCCAGCATAAACGGCAGGCTGGCTCCGGCCTTGTCCTCGTACACCTCCAGGCCGCGGTTGGCTACCGCGTTGAGCATCGCAGTGGCCTCCGAGCAGATCAGCTCGCCCCGGAAATCGCACACCGCCGCCATGCTGTCCGACATGATCCAGCAGTTCTCGATATGAGCCACCGCGCCATTGTCATACTCCAGAATCGAGTGGAAGAAGTCGGGAGTATCGTAACCCTGGGACTTCAGCACCGTCGAGCGGGAGACCGAATAGACGCGCTTGACCTCGGACTCGAACAGCCAGCGGGCCAGGTCGGCGGCGTGGGAGGCCAAGAACCAGGCGACCGTGGACTGGCCCCCCCAACTGAGCATCTGGGTGGGCACGAACTTGGTGTCATTCAGCCGCAGAGTTATCATCAGCGGATCGCCAAAGGCACCGGCGGCGAGCTTGGCCTTCAGCTCGGTAAAAGTCGGATTCCAGCGGTTATGGAAGTCCACCATCAGGGTGACTTGGTTCTCCTCAGCGGCCAGCATCATGTCCTTGCAGTCCTGCACCGTCGTCGCCATCGGCTTCTCGACCAGGATGTGCTTGCCGGCCTCAGCCGCCGCCACCACGATCTCGCGGTGCAGGAAATCGGGGGTGACCACCGATACCGCCTCAATATCGTCGCGGGCCAGCAACTCCTGATAGTCGGTGGTGGTCTCGGCGACGCCGTACTCCTCGGCCCGCTGGGCGAGCAGCTCGGGGTTCTTGTCGCAGATGCAGACCAGCTCCACTAGCGGGTCGTAGGTGTAAGCCTTGAGATGGGTCTCACCCCAGGTGCCCGTACCGATTAGCCCTACCGGTAGTTTTTCGTCGCACATAAGACCAGCCTCCTCCATGTATTGCGCCGGCCGCCCGCCGGCGCGATTTGTACCGAAATAGCGGCAGCTAGGCGATTATAGGCTATGGCAAAGGCTAAGTCAACGCGAGGGTGGAAGCAGGTCGCGAGAGGGCGCGGGCCGGTTGCAGCCACTCTCTCGGGGCGGTATGGGTTCAGCGTCGAGCTTACCACTGGGGACTTTGGCGACCCGAGCTGTGCGTCTTATGGATTATCCGGGTTGGGTCAGCAGTGCTGCCGCCAGCGGCCCGGACGGTGGCTCAATATCCGGCAGCCGCCAATAGCGCCGCCAGGTCTGCACCCGCAGTGTACTCAAACAGCGGCCCCGACCACAGGTAATCGGTCCCGCTAGCGGTGCCGTTGACGGTCGTGCCGAGCAGCTGCCCGGCGCGCAGGTCCTCCGTCAATTGCAGGACGCTGCCCAAAGCCTCCAGCTCCACCGTCTGCTCCAACAGGTCGCGGTACTCCATATCCCTCCTGGGCTTCGGCTGCGGAACCATCCCCTCAGTAGGCAGCCGCTGCGGCTCATCGGCCTTGCCGCCCACCCGCTGCTTGAGAGGCTTGACCTCCTGACGGAGGCGCGCTCTGCTGAATTCAGTTGCAAAGTCCGAGAGCGTCGGGTAGTGCGACTGCGGAACCACGCAGAGGCCGAAGACAACCCTGACATCCTGCAGCGGCCACTTGAGGGTGTACTCGGCCTGGCGGCCGTAAATGGTCAGGACCAGGCGGCTGAAATCGCCCTGGCCGACCCAGTGCAAATCGCCGGGCTTGATGCGGCGCTCGATGGCGCTTTCCGCCGGCCCGCAGCGGCCGACGACTATGCCGATATAACAGCCACGGGTCGCCAGAGCCATGGTCTCGAGTTGGGCCAGGCCGGTCGGCTCGCGGTTCCATTCCGCACCACGAACAATAGTGCCCTGGATGTCAGCGGCATTGCCCAGTATCAGGCTGACATAGGCCTGGCGGCTCCTGCCGAAGCCGACATTGTCAAAATCGAAGCTGCAGAGGGCGGTGCCGCTGCTCTGAACTGAACTGACATGCGCCGGGGCCGGATAGCTCTGGCTGTAGGCTGTCGGGCTGGTAATCCCGTCCTCGGCGAAGCAGATCAGGAGCGGCACCGAGGTCGGTTGCAACGTGCCCGACATTGTCCCCAGCGAGAACTCGGGAGCAAGGTAGGTGGTCGTGGCCGTCACGTGGCTGGGCCCGTCGGCGCGGGTGTTGATGTGACAAGGCAGGTGCAGGGGCGGAGGCGCAACCGCGTCGGCCTCGGCGGGTAACAGGAAATACATGACAAAGGGCTCGGGATGGGCGATCGCGCCGACACCGAAGTAGCGCGCCAGCACGTAGGAGACCACTCCGCCGCTGCGCAAATAGTCCGGAGGGAAGCTGCGATACATGGCGCCGGCGAGCTTGTAGCGGGGCGCCCACACCCTCATGCCGGCATCGGCATGGGCCAGCCGGAGCGCCTCACTCAACGCTGTGGAAGGGTGTGACAGGGAGCTTTGCACCCACAGCAAAGCGGCCAGGCGCAGGCAGTCGAAGGTGGGCGAATGGCCCTCCGGAAGCCCGTGGGATTTAACCAGGCTGAGCCACGAGCGCACCTGCGACAGCGCGCCGGAGACCCAGGCCGGATTGTCCAGAGCCGCTCCTGCAGAGGCGCGCGCGGCCGCCTGCAGCATCAGATAGGCCTCATCCTGCGGCTCGACCAGATCGCGCTGGATCGCTCCCACGGCCAGACTCAGCGCCCCGGCCAGCGCCTCAGCCTCGCCGCCCAGTTGCCGGCCGTAATTCCGCAGCACCCAGGCCAGCGGCGGCAAGGCATAAAGCGTGGCATCGTGAGAGAAAGCTTGACCCGAGCCGCCATACCAGCGGAAATAGCCCAGCGTCGGCGAGCCATCCTGGGTATCCTGGTTGGCTAGGATCGCCCGCACCAGGGCCTGGGCCTGCTCGGCGTCGGCGCCCTGAATCAGCAGAGCGGCCAGATAGCCGGGCGAACTCTCCGCCAGGTTGGGCTGCCCCGCAGCATCCCGGACCAGACCCGTGGTGTTGTCGAAATTGGCCTGACCATAGGCGGTGACGGCGGCGACCACGGTTGCGTCCAGCTCGGCAGCGCGGCCGACCGAGGTACATAAGAGCGCTGTCAGTATCAGCGCGAGGCTGATAGCTATGAATGGAACATTCGCTAGCTTTGACATGATGTTGTGCCCCAAGTCCCTTTCATGATTGCCGGCCGGCGACTCAGCCAACTCACAGCGTATGGTCTGCTATTGTACCACAGAATGCACAGGTTCTCCCATGCCGGAACCGAGAATATCCTCCGAGGATTTCGACAGCTACAGCCCCAGAAGGTCTCTGCGTCGGCGGCGGGAGGGGTGCGGATGATGCAGCCTGCCTCGGCGCATACAGAATCGATAGATATTGCGGCCGGACAGAGGAGAACCGGCAGCCATGTAGAAAAGTACTGCAGGAAACGGCGGATAGGAGGAGGTCTGCAATGGATGCCGAGCGCGATCTGCAAAGGCTCATAGATGAGGTGCGAGCGCTGCGTGAAACCGTTGCCGGCCTGGTCGGCACCGCTAGAGCCCAGCCTGCCTCACAACTGACCCTGGCCGGCGTGGTCGAGGATATGGCCGAACGGACCGCCGTGCAGATAGGCGACCCGGCTGAATTGCAGCGGATCGAGGCCCAATTGGCTAAACACCTGCCCGGCGGCGCAGGCATCGGTGTGCTCATCGCCGGTATCGTGCAAGAGCAGACCACCAGCCGCTGGCATAAGATCGGCGCTTGGGGTGGCTTCGCCGAGCTGCCGGATCAGGACATCGTCAGGCTGCTGGAGCCGCTGAGCAACCCGCGCCGCGTCGAGATGATCAGACACCTGGCCGTCGGGGTCTCGACCACCGGGGACCTGCAGGAAGCCACCGGGACCAGCGGCGGCCAGTTCTATCACCATCTGTCGCGGCTGGCCGGGGCCGGCTATATCGCGCGGATCAGCCAGGGCCGCTTTGCCCTATCCACGCGCGGCAAGGTCGCCCTGTCATGCCTGGCGGCGCTCTGCAGCCTGCTGGCGGAATGGCCGGAAGATATCGGGGAACGGCGCGCGCATGAGAAGCTCGGCGGCCACGACGCCGGTAGTTCACCGGCACTCTAGCCACCTGTCCCGGGCGGGTCAGTCCTACCTCACTGCGCCGGCGGTCAGGCCCTTGACGACGTGACGCTGGAAGATGAAGTAAAGCACCAACACCGGCACAATCGCCATCACCACGCCCGCCATCACCACCGCCCAGTCGGTCGAATGCTCCCCCTGGAAGGTCAGCAGGCCCACCGGCAGCGTCATGTGCGACTTGTTGACGATGAAGACCAGCGCAAATAGCAGCTCGTTCCATACCCACGCCGCCTGGAAAATCGCCACCGTCGCCAGGGCCGGTCGCGCAATCGGGACAAAAACCGACCAGAGAATCCGTAGGTGACTCGCCCCGTCCATCTGCGCGGCCTCCATCAGCTCCTGCGGCACGCCGGCGAAATAGGCCCGCAGCAGCAGCACCGACAGCGGAATGCAGAAAGCAATGTACGGGCCGAGAATCGCCGCATAATCGCTGAGGCCGAGGCTGTTGTTGAGCTGGTACAGAGGCAACAGCGCCGCATGCACCGGCACCAGCAGGCCGCCGAGGATCAGGCCGAAGATCAGCGGCGCGCCCCACAGCCGCAGCCGCGCCAGCGCATACGCCGCCGGTGCCGCCAGCGCCAACATCACCAGAACCGCCACAGTGGTGACCGCGACGCTGTTGAGGAAGAACAGCCCCACGCCGCTTTGCCAGGCCGCGACGAAGTTCTCCCAGGCCCAATGCCGAGGCAGCGACCAGGGACCGAGCAGGAGCTCATTCTGCGGCTTCAGCGCACTCAACACCGACCACAGAATTGGCAGAAAAAATACGGCTGCGGCGATGGTGAGGGTAACATCCCGCACGCCGGCCGCCACTCGTCGGGGCAGCCGCTCAAGCAGATCACTGAGGCCGCGAATGAGCACGCACAGAACCACGGCCGCGGCCGCCAGCCCGGCGATGAAGGCAGCGTAATTGCCGACGACGGCCCAGCCCTCGTAGCACGCCCCCAGCACCATCGCAGCGACCAGGCCTGCGGCGATCGCGCCGGCCCAGTAGTGCCCGTAGCCGACGCTGCGGGTTGCTGGTTCTTCGCGGCTGGTGAGGCGGATATAGGCCACGGTCAGCAGTAGCGTCAGCACCAGCATGATGACCGCAATCGCCGCCGAATAACCCATGCGGTCGAAGGTGAAGGCCGACTTGTACATGAAAGTCGCCAGCACGTCGGAGGCATAGCCCGGCCCGCCGGCGGTCATCACCTGCACCAGGTCGAAGATCTTCACCGAGCCGACCGTAATCAGCAGCGCGTCCACCAGCAGGATGCGCCGCAGCGAGGGCAACGTAATATGCACGAACTGCTGCCAGGCGCCGGCGCCGTCAAGGCGGGCGGCCTCGTAAAGCTCGTCCGGGACCGCCTGCAGCCCCGCCAGTACGATCATCATGTGGAAGCCGGTATAGCGCCAACAGGAGACGGCGATGATAGCGAAGATCGCCAGGACCGGGTCGCCGAGCCAGCCGCTAGCCAGAGCCTCCAGGCCGAACGCCTTGAGTAGCGCATTGAGCGCGCCGAAATTGGGCTCGTAGATGAGCTGCCAGACCAGCCCGACGGCCACCACCGGTACCACAAACGGAGAGAAGAAGATGGTGCGCAGGATATGATGGCGGCGCAAAGTGGAATTGAGACCGACCGCCAACAGCAACGCCAGAGGCAACTGCACGGCCAGCGATAGGAGGATGAAATAGACGTTGTTGCGCAGGGCTATGCCGCAGTTGGGGTCGCGGAGCAGCTCGGCGAAATTGCCCAGGCCGCGATAGACCTTGATGGGATTCACCGGGCTCCAGGAGTAGGCGGACAGCAGCACGGTATGCAGCAGCGGGTAGGCGACATAAGCCGCGAATACCAGCAGCGCCGGCAACACGAACAGATACCCGACTGGAGGCGAACGTTTCATAGAACTAGAGTTAAGTCAGTAGCGGCTGGGCCTCGAAGCTTCCGACTTTGGTGTGCTTGCCGTCTATCTCAGCTATCCGTCCTGGTGTGACCTTCGCCCATTTTTCAGACCAGTCAGAGTGAGAGAGTTACGGGTGTTGTTTCGCTGTGTCGATGGAGGCAGGCCTCGTCCGACTGGAGTTCACACTCCGACGCGCTCCATCAGGTAGGCCGGTAAAAGGTAAAGACGGAAGGCTGGCAGGTGAGAAGTGTAGAGAAGAGCGGGGTCATCTCAATAGCCTAGCGCCAGCTTATCAATCATGTCAGGCCCCTTTTCTCTCCCGACCTCTTCATATATCTGGAGAAGCTCTCGCTCCGTTTCTGGGCCGCCGACGTACTCCCAGAATTTGTGCCCGAGGAGTACCTGATTGTTCATGTCGAGATAGTTCTGAGCGAAGCTGTGGGCATACGACTCGGTCGCAGTGCCCCATGGATTATACGCCATGCCATAGAACGCGCGGACCCGAGGCGGGCCTGCTGCTCTAAGAGCGTGCATGCGCAAGAGCCTCTGCGTGGCCTCCAGGCACTGTCCCTTGTTCGGCTTTGGGCTTTTGATTTCAAAGAAAGTCTCATTTCCTTGAGTGTCGAGCAGACGAAGGTCCGCTATCTCGGTCAGTTCGTGAGTGGGCCCGTTATCAGCAGCCAGAACTGCGTCTATGAACGCGGGGAACTTGCCCCGGATGTATCCTGACCGCGCGCTCTCGATCAAGCGCTCGATCACTGATGCCATACCCTGAGAGATGGCGCCGGTGACACAATAGCCTCGCTCCACTTCCGCGAACTTCTCGGAGGCCACAAGCCGGGCCGCTTCCTCAAAGCTCGTACCGATGCGAGTGGAGAACGACCGCTCGAATTCGTTTATGGTTAGGATTCCGTGTGGGAGTATGGCCTCATGGAACGGCTTCCTTCGTCCCTGGGGACTTTCGCATGACACTGGCCTTGGCTTGCGGGGATCGAGGTCCATGGTTGTGAAAGCTTCCACGATACCCTCGATGAATGCTTCCAGAAAGCCCTTAATCGCGAGGCGAGTGGAGGGTGTCATTATACTCTCTGCGATATGAGGATTTGCTCATAGAATGCGCCTGTTCGTCGTCCGGTGCGGCGGTTGACGTGGCGATTGAGGGTCGTCACGTGTTCCACCGGTAAGGCTTCTGTCATCCCTGCGTAAAGATTCGACTTGTCGTTGACGACTATGACTATGTGACCTCCCACCGGCATTGGCTGGATGACGCGCTGGAAAACCGCGCGAATGCCCTGGATATACTGGGCACGAGCATCTTGGGAAGTGCCCTTGGAGGCTGGCCCGATTTCGCGTTCCTCATTTAGTAGTGGGTCCTGCTTGACATAGCCAAGGCTAGCGAATGGCTGCGGCAGGAGCCCAAGCAATTCGTACGCGTATCGGTGCTGTTGATGATAATCTATAAGGCCGACGTAGGGCGGCGACGTGATGACCAGGTCCGCGGGCGGGAAATCGACATCGCGGGAATCACGACACACAACTACGGTGGTTGCAGGCTGTCGTATCTGTGCAAAGCGTACTATGCGCTTGAGAGTGTCTTTACTATATCTAACAAGAAACTTGCCGGCCTCTTGCACCGGCGAGCAGATGCGCCGATGTTTCCTGCAGTAGTAGGGCTCGGCCTGTGGTTCCTTTGGGAAATCGAGTTCGTGATGAGGCACCAAGCGAGCGGATCTAGCTGCACGTGACAGAATGACTTTTAGTACATCGGAGTATTCATAGTTGGGAATGAGGCCGCAATACCGCAGCAGTTCCTCCTGGGCACGCGGAGCGAACCAAGCACGGATATATTCATTGGGTGTTAGGTCGAGGGGCTTGGGACCGGAAATGTGCGGGAACAACGAGAGATTCTGCGCTTGCGAGAGTCGCAGTATATCGTGGACCTCACGGCTCAGAAGTTCAAGGTCATATTCATCAGTCTTGACTTTGGCCAATAGGCAGTTAAATGGCGAAACATCCACGCCGAACCCGCTAATGCCTAGTGTAGCAGTCTCAACAAGAGTAGTACCACTGCCCGCAAAGGGATCAACGACCACCCGCGGGGTGAATTTACGCAGGAAGATTTCGACTATTTGTGGTATGTATTTCCCCAAATACGGGTGAAGGCGGTGAACGTGCTTTGTCCTTTTGCTTTCCGGTAAGTCACGTTCTCGCCAGTTGAGGTTGAGACTGTCCAGATCGGTTTCGGGTGTAATGCCCTCAAAGTCCGTAAGGGGTTCACTCGTGTAAGCCGGATTCGCGAGCGAATCCTTGCTGCCCTTGGCGATAATGTTCTTGCCTGTGGTCGTGTCTGTAGCATGTGCGGGCTGTACATCTGAACTATTGGGCATAATTCATCCTCTAGGCATAATGTAGCAATAATGCGTTTAAGTGTCAAATCCTGGGTCGGCTCCTCGTCAAGGGTGACAGCACGCCCGCGTCGCCTGCCGCTGTCGTAGCGCAAGAGATTTGGCCGGCGCTGTGCTCACGCCAGTCGATGGTGGGCGATGACGGCCTGGCCCAGCGATAAGCAGCCATCCCCCGGCGGTAAGTCCCGATGCAATAGTACCCGCAGACCCGCCTCGCGTAAAGACCCCGCCAGCCCTTCCACAAGTATCCGATTGGCGAAGGTGCCGCCGGATAGTGCCACCGTGTCCAGGCCGGTCCGCTGGCTTGCTGCTGTCGCTGCCTGTGCGAGCATCTCCACAAAGCCTATGTGAAAAGCCCCGGCGATTCGCTCTGGGGCGATGCCGGCCAGCCGCGCCTCCACTACCTGCCGCACCAGAGGCGAGGGGTCAAGAATTAGACTGTCTTCTGTCTGCCCCTCACCCCCATCCCCTCTCCCAGAGGGAGAGGGGAGTATGAACGGCACTGTGAGGGGGTCGGCCAGACCCTCCAGCATGATCGCCGGCTGGCCCTCGTAAGTGGCGTGCTGGCAGATGTCCAGCAGCGAGGCGACCGCATCGAAAAGCCGGCCCGCCGAAGAGGCCAGCGGACTGTTGAGCTTGCCCTCTATCATCTGCTTGAAGGCCGGCCAGGTGGCCGCGGTCTCCGGCGGATAGAGCCGGGCAATCAGCGCCTCGGCCTCCCGGCCATAGATCTGATGCAGGTAGGCCATCGCCACACGGTACGGCTCTTTGACCGCCGCATCACCGCCGGCCAGGGGGATATACTTCAAGTGACCGAGGCGCTGGTAGTCGCGGTAGTCGCACACCAGCAGCTCGCAGCCCCAGATAGTACCGTCATCGCCGAGGCCGGCCCCGTCGCAGGCCAGGCCGATTACCGGCGCAGCAGCGCGGTTCTCGGCCATGCAGGCGACGATGTGGGCGTAGTGGTGCTGGCTCTGGATCAGCGGCAGGTCGAGTTCGGCGGCGAGCTGCTTGGCATAGCGGGTGGAGAGGTAGTCCGGATGCAGATCACAGGCCAGGGCCTGCGGCTGCGTCTGGAAGATGTCGGTGAGGTGTTGGGCCGCGTGCTTGAAATAGCTGAGCGCGGTGGCGTCCTCCAGGTCGCCGAGATGCTGGCTCATGAAGGCGTTCTTGCCGGTGGTCAGGCAGACGGTGTTTTTCATGTTGCCGCCGAGGGCCAGCACCGGGCGCAGCTCCTCGGCCAGGCGCACCGGGAAGGGCACGTAGCCGCGGGCGCGGCGCAGAAAGATCGGTCCCTCGGCGCTGTCCCGGACGACCGAATCATCGCAGCCGACCAGGATGTCGCGGTCATGCAGCAGGAAGGCATCGGCCATGTCGCCGAGGCGCTGGCGGGCCTCGTCATTGCTGATGCACAGCGGCTCGTCGCTGACATTGCCACTGGTCATCACCAGGGCGGTGAAGGCGGGCTGCTGCAGGCGGCGGCCCCGGCGCAGCAGCAGATGATGGATCGGGTTATAGGGCAGCATCAGGCCATAGTCGCTGCTGTCGGGGGCGACGGCTGGTGCGAGGCCTTCGGGAAATCGCTTGCGCACCAGCACGATGGGGGCCTGGGGACTGGTCAGTAGCTCGCGGGCCGGTTCGGTGAAATAGGCCAGACTCTCTGCGGTCTCCGGATCAGGCACCATCACCGCCAGCGGCTTCTCCTCGCGATGCTTGCGCAGGCGCAGGCGCGCGACCGCCTGCTGATTGGTAGCGTCGCAGGCCAGATGAAAGCCGCCGAGGCCCTTGATAGCAACGATCTTACCGGCGGCCAGCAGCTCCTGGGCCTGCACAATCGCGGCATCGCCCTCGACGCGGTCGCCGTCTGCTTCGAGCCACAGACTCGGCCCGCATTGCGGACAGGCGACCGGCTGGGCGTGATAGCGGCGGTCGGTGATATCGGCGTATTCGGCGGCACATGCGGCGCACATCGGGAACTTCGCCATCGAGGTGGCGGGGCGGTCGTAAGGCATACTGCGGATGATGGTGTAGCGCGGCCCGCAGTTGGTGCAGTTGACGAAGGGATGCAGGTAATGGCGGTCCTCGGGGTCGGCCAACTCGCGCAGGCAGTCGTCACAGGTGGCGACCTCCGGGGATACGAAGATCACGCCCGTATCGCTGTGGGCGCTGGGAGTGATGGTGAAATCGGTATAGCCGGCGAGGGGGAGCTGTTCTATGTCCACGCGCTCGATGACGGCTATGGGCGGGGCCTCGGCTACCAGCCGGTCGGCAAAGCGGCGGCACTTTTGCGCCGGGCCCTCGATGTCAATCTCGACACCGCCGGTGAAGTTATGGACCTGGCCGGTGACCTGCAGCTCGGTGGCGAGACGGTGGACAAAGGGCCGGAAGCCGACGCCCTGGACGATGCCCTCGACGGTGAGGTGCAGATGCAAGCGGTCCGGGTCCTGGGGAGTTTGACGGCTTTGGGGTTCAGGAGTAGGCGGCATTGCTGGAGCGCTCTTTCCGGGCTTGGCACCTCAGGCGAACTCGCATGCTTCGAGGAGTACGGTGTTGTGGTCGCCGATCTCCACATACGGCCCGCCACAGCGCCTGCAACACAAGGTCCGGTTGATCTCGACGGTGGTCTGACATCTCTCGCAAGTGCCCAGCAGTGGCACGATCTGCACATTAAGCACGATGTCTCGGAGGGCTGGCTCGGCGGCCCTGGCGAAACAGGCCTGAAGGACCTCCGGGGTAACCGAGGCGAGCTCGCTAAGCTTGATCGTGGCGCTGACCACGCGGGCAGCGCCTGCGGCCTCGGCTTGCTTGGTGATTGCGGCGGCGATGATGTCAACCAGTCTATGTTTTTCTGGCACTTGCGCGCCCCCTAGCAGGATTCTGAGTGCGGGCGGGATGGTAAGGGTACAAAGGCCTGCGGTCTTGATATTATAGGTGTCCGAAGGCGTTGTCAACTCGCTGTGGGCCGCAGGGCCGCCTGGTCCGGGGCAGCTCATTGGCCCAGCCGGAGCTGGGCCCAGGTGCTGGGATCGTAGGTGTAGGGGAAGCGGTCGCCGACCGCATAGGTCTGCCGGCCGCGGATCAGGTCGGTAATCACGTAAGTGAAGCCTAGGGTCTGGCCCGGCTCCGGCTCGAAGCCGTGCAGAGCCGCGGTCGGCAGCAGCACCTCCAGGCGGTAGCAGGTTTCGTCCTGGTCGGCGGCGATGCTCAGGTCCTCCGGCGCGGCCATGGCGGACTGATCGCGGGCGCGGCGGATCGGGGCCTGCCAGCCGAGCGGCTGCCGGCGATCGGGGCCGCCGCCCTTGGGGAGGATGATGAAATGGTGGCAGAAGCGGGTGGCGCGATGGCCGCTGAGGCCGCCGCGAGTGTCCAGCCAGGCCTGGAAGCTGTCGGCGCTTTCGGGCCGCTGGCGGCTGACGGCGACAGGCTCTGCGCGCTCGGTGAGAGTAGCCAGATAGACGCCGCGGTCGCTGTAGGCGATTTTGACCTGGGCAAAGGGCTGCTCGCCATCCAGCTCAGCCAGCGGCGGGAGGGCGGGTATCGCCTGCCAGTCGGCAAGGTCGGCGTCAATGGTGATATCATCGGCGCGGGGGCACTCGGCCACCGGCCGGAAGAGCAATCGCGATGGGAAATCCATGTGAGTTTTCCCTTCTTGCGGCCTGCTGCGCGGGCCAGGCTGGCCCAGCCGTTGTCCTTAAGTCTTTCGGAGGGGCCGCATACGAGGCCTGAGCTTGTCCAAGGCCGAGAATCCGGCCCAGCCGTTGGGCGTTTGGCCGTGCCGCCCGCGGGACACCAGCGTTTTGCGCGGGCCGGCCTCACGTCGGACAAACAGCGTCCGACGTTCGACACGGCCCCTCCCCACGGCAACAGCAACATCCATGAAGTCGGGCAGGATGCCCGACCCACGGGATACATCTGACATGTCCGCGCCGAGCGACAATACTGCGCGAGAATCCTTTGCCAGAGCTCGGCTGGGCGCATCGGGTCAAGCGTTGACATAGGCGTGCCAGGCGCGCTGCAGCATGGCCTTGAACTCCGCGCCGGTGACATCCTGCTGGTGATGGAGCATGATCCGGAGACGGTCGTGAGCGCGGGCGTTGGTATAGACACGAACCCGCGGCCGGCGTCCGTAGATCAGCACCTCCTTGAGGTCGTTCCAGGCCGGCAAGGCCAGCGCCTCGGCCAGGTCCTCTTCGTCGAAAACCCCCTTGGGCGTGTAGATGACCAGCTCCAGCGTCCACTCGCGATCGGTCCTGATATGCGCCCATTCGTCTTGGCGGCCCTGAGCGCGGAATACTATGCGGTCGGGATAGGCGTAGTCGGGTTCGGCAGCGCCCGGCAGCTTGCTAGTCATCGCGATCAGGGCCTCGAGCGTGGCTGTGGGCCAACTGGGGCGCTGGTCGTCGGCGGTGGTGATTTGCTCGGTGTGCCAGCGGTGCCCATCAGCTTCCCACGGGGCCGCCTGGTCTTTCAGCTTGAGTGTTTGGACCGGTGGCTGTGGGCGCGGCTGGTCGGGCGCATACAGCTCTTCACGCGGGGCATAGGTGGCCTGCTGCAGGACCTTGGCAAGATAGGGAGCGGTGGCCGAGGTCTTGCTCTTGGCGACGTGTTCGGGCGTCCCACGCGTCACGACGCGACCGCCGCTGGCTCCGCCGCCCGGCCCTAGATCAATCACATAATCGGCGGTCTTGATGACATCGAGATTATGCTCAATGATAAGCGCAGTATTGCCTCGGTCAACCAGCGAATTGATGACGGTCAGCAGCTTGCGGATGTCAGCGGTATGCAGGCCGGTGGTCGGCTCATCGAGCAGGTAGAGAGTATGGCCGCGGGCGGGCCGGGCCAACTCGGCGGCGAGCTTGACGCGCTGGGCCTCACCGCCGGATAGCGTCGGCGCGGCTTGCCCCAGGGGTAGGTAGCCGAGGCCGACATCGCTCAGCACCTGCAGGCGGCGGGCGATGGCGGGAAAGCCGGCAAAGACCTCGGCGGCTTGCTCCACGGTCAGATCCAGAACCTCGGCGATATTGTGGCCCTGGTACTCGACCTCCAGGGTCTCGGGACTGTAGCGGCGGCCCTGGCACTGCTCGCACGTGACCCAGACATCGGGCAAAAAGTGCATCGGCACATGCACGCTGCCCATGCCCGCGCAGGCCTCGCAGCGGCCGCCGCTGCGGTTGAAGCTGAAGCGGGTGGGCGTGTAGCCGCGCATCCGGGCCAGCGGCAAGGCGGCATAGAGCTTGCGGATTTCGTCGAAGACCCCGACATAGGTGGCCGGATTGGAACGGGGCGACTGGCCGATGGGGCTTTGATCAATGTTGATGACTTGGTCCAGGGCCTCGGTGCCGGTGAGATCGCGATGGAGGCCGGGGGTGGCGGCGTCTGCACTGGGCTCAAATCGGAACACCAGCTCGGGGAAGAGGATGTCGCTAATCAGGGTGCTCTTGCCCGAGCCGGAGGGGCCGGTGATGACGGTCAGGACCCCGAGCGGGATGGGGACATCAATATCGCGGAGGTTGTTTTGGCGCGCGCCGAGGATGGTGAGCCAGGCGTCCTGGTCACCTCGGGTAGGCAGCTTGCGGCGCGGCTGCGGCACCGGGACTTCCAGTTCGCCGGCCAGAACCTGGCCGGTCAGGGAACAGCGGGCACGAACCAGCGCCGCCTGGGTGCCGCTGGCCACGATCTCGCCACCCTTGCGGCCGGCCTGCGGGCCGAAGTCAACCAGATAATCTGCCGCCTGGAGCGTCTGCAGGTCATGCTCGACGATGATCAGGGTGTTGCCCTCCTCGCGCAGGGATTTGAGGGCCTTGAGCATGCGGTCGTTGTCGCGAGGATGCACGCCGACGGTGGGCTCATCGAGCACGTAGAGCACACCGGTGAGATCGGCACCGAGCTGAGCGGCCAGCTTGACGCGCATCGCCTCACCGCCGGAAAGCGTCGGGGCGCTGCGGTCAAGGGTGAGATAGTCCAGGCCGACCTGCACGAGGAACCCGAGGCGTTTGCGAATCTCGCGCAGCAGGTCCTGGGCGCGGGGTCGCTCGATGGCACTAAGCTCCAGGCCATCGCAGAACTCGGCCGCCTGCTGCAGCGGCCAGGTGCAGATTTGGCCGATGGTATGGCCGCGGAATTGCACAGCAGCCGCCTCCGGGCGGATGCGCTGACCCTCGCAGGCCGGGCAGGGCAGGTCGCGGAGCAGTTGACCGAAGCGGTGGCGGAAATCGCGGCTCAGGGCGCGCCCCTGCTCGATGGCCGGCGCGAGACCTTGATAAAACAGCTCCAGGCCCTCACCCACAGGGATCGGGTCGTCGCTACCGTAGATGATGAGATGGCGGTCACGCCGGCGCAGGTTCTTCCAGGCCTGATCGAGAGTGAAGCTACCGAAGTCGGCCAGGGCCTGCACGAACTTCTCCAGCAGCGTCCCGCTCGCCAGCGGTCCCCAGACCTTGACTGCGCCCTGGCGCAGCGACTTGCTTTCATCCGGCACCAGTATGTTGAGGTCAATACCGCGCTGGGTGCCCAGGCCCTCGCACAGCTCGCACCAGCCTTGGGGGTGGTTGAAGGAGAAGCTGCGAGGCGTAATCTGCTCGTAGCTCTGCCCGCACTCGTGACAGGCGAACAGCCGCGAGAAGGCGGCAGTATCGCCATCGGCGGTGAGGACGATTACGTCCTGGCCGGAAATCGCCAGGGCCGCCTCCAGAGCCTCAGCAAGTCGCGAGCGGTTGCGGGCTGAGATGCTGATGCGGTCAACTACGATCTCGACCTGGTGCTTGCGGCGGCGGTCAATCGGGTCGTCATAGGGCAGCTCGTGGACCTCACCATCCAGGCGCAGGCGTCGCCAGCCATCGCGCCGGGCGCGCTGCAGCAGGGCCTCATAGTCTTCGTTGGGGGCCGGATGCAGCGGCGCACACACTGTCACCTGCTGGTCGGCGAAATCGGCGAGGATGCGGTCGGCAATCTGCTCGACGGTTTGCGCGCCGACCTCCGCACCACAGGCCGGGCAATGCGGTTGGCCCAGACGGGCCATCAGCACGCGGAGGTAGTCGTAAATCTCGGTGACGGTGCCGACGGTCGAGCGCGGAGTATGGCCGCGGTTGACGTGGTCAATGCTGATGGCCGGGGAGAGACCGGCGACCCGGTCCACCTTGGGCTTTTCCATCTGGCGGACGAACTGCCGGGCATAAGAGGAAAGCGATTCGACATAGCGGCGCTGGCCCTCGGCGTAGATCGTGTCCACCGCCAGGGAGGTCTTGCCGGAGCCGGATACGCCGGAGAAGGCAGTCAACTGATAGCGTGGCAGGCTGGCCTGGACGTTTTTGAGGTTATGCTGGCGGCCGCCGGCTATATCTATGGAATCGGTCTGGTAGGCGGGACGACGGCGTACGGAGGGGATTTGCGGCTCGGCTTGGCCGTTGATGAGGTCCTTGAGCAGTGCGCCGGTGTGGGAGTTGCGGCTGTCGGCGACCTGCTCCGGGGTGCCGTGAGCGACCAGCCGGCCACCGTCGGCACCACCCTCCGGCCCTAGGTCCACGATGTAGTCGGCGGTCTTGATGACATCGGGGTGGTGCTCGACAACGATGACCGTGTTGCCCTCCTCGACAAAGCGGTGCAAGACCTCGAGCAGTTGCCGGACATCCTCGAAGTGCATGCCGGTGGTCGGCTCATCGAGCAGGTAGAGGGTCTTGCCGGTCTTGGGCCGCGCCAGCTCGCGGGCCAGCTTGACGCGCTGGGCCTCCCCGCCGGAAAGTGTAGGGGCCGGCTGACCGAGCTTGAGATACCCAAGCCCCACGTCGGCCAGAGTCTGCAGGATACGGCGGATCTTGGGCTGATTCTGAAAATGCTCGAGCGCCTCGGCGATTGACATGTCGAGGACCTGGGCGATGCTGCGGCCGCGGTAGCGGATGTCGAGAGTTTCGCGGTCGAAGCGGCTGCCGCGACATTCCTCGCACTCGACCCAGACGTCGGCCATGAAGTCGGATTCGAGGCGGATATAGCCGTGGCCGTCACAGGCTTGGCAGCGGCCCTCGGCGACATTGAAGCTGAAGCGGCCGGGCCGATAGCCGCGCTGGCGGCTCTCAGGCACCTGGGCGTAGAGGGCGCGGATCTGGTCGAAGACCTTGGTATAGGTGGCGGCGGTGCTGCGCGGCGTGCGCCCAATCGGGTCCTGGTCAATGATGATGACCTTGTCTAGAGCCTCAATACCCGCGATGGCGTCATGGTCGCCGACGGCAAGCTGGGCATTGTGCAGTTGATTGGCCAGGGCCGGATAGAGCGTATCGGTGACCAGAGAGCTTTTGCCGGAGCCGGAGACGCCGGTGACGCAGGTGAGACGGGCGATGGGGAAGGCCACTTCAAGGTCGGCGAGGTTGTTGTGGCGTGCGCCCGTGATAGTGAGCCACTGGCCGTTGCCGGGACGGCGCTGCTCGGCCTGCAGAGGGATCCGCCGACGGCCGGAGAGATACTGGCCGGTGAGCGATTTGGCATTGGCGGCGATCTGCTTGGGAGTGCCTTGGGCGACGATGCGACCGCCCTCCACGCCGGCACCGGGACCGAAGTCAATAATGCGGTCGGCGGCCAAGATGGTCTGCTGATCGTGCTCGACTACGATGATGGTGTTGTCGAGATCGCGGAGGTGCTTGAGGGTGTCCAGCAGCTTGCCCTGGTCGCGGTGGTGCAGGCCGATGCTGGGCTCATCGAGCACATAGACGCAATCCACCAGGCCGCTGCCGACCTGGGTCGCGAGACGCACGCGCTGGGCCTCCCCACCGGCCAGCGTCGGGGCGGTGCGGTCGAGCGTCAGATAAGCCAGGCCGACCTTGGAGAGAAACTCCAGGCGCCCGCGAATCTCCTTGAGCGCGTCCTCGGCGATGATGGCCTCGGAGCCGGACAGCTCAAGTTCGGCGAAGAACTCGCGGGCCTCACCTACCGTCATGGCGGTGACTTCGGAGATGTTGCGGCCGCCGATAGTGAAGGCGAGCGCCTCCTGGTTGAGACGGCGGCCCTGGCAGACCGGACAGGTGCCGATGCGCATGGCCTGCTCAAAGCGGCGGCGGGCGAAACGGGAGCTAAGGCCCCGATAACGCTCCGTCAGCACATGGATAAGGCCGGGCCAGACATCGGCATGACGCCACTCCCAGCCGTGGCGCGGGTGCTTGAAGTAGAACTCAATCTTCTCGCCCTCCGAGCCGTAGAAGAGGTGGTGGGCCTGGCGCTCGGTAAGCTGCTCGACAGGCGTATCAAGGCTGAAGCCGTAATGGTCGGCCACGCCCTGATACCAGTGGCGGCGCTTGGGGTTATTGAGTGATGGCAACAGCGGTATCGCCCCCTGGTCAAGGGAGCGGTCGGGATGGGCTACCAGCAGCTCGGGAAGCAGGCGGCGCTCGCTGCCCAGGCCATTACAGTGCGGACACATGCCGCGGGGGCTGTTGAATGAGAAGGTGGCATGAGTCGGCTCCTGGAGGCTGCGGCCACAGGCGTCGCAGGAGAAGCTGGATGATAGCAAGAATTCCTCGGCACCCTCCGGGGCGATTATTACCGAATTTTCGCCAAGCTTGAGCGCATCTTCGACCGCCTCGGCGACACGTGGGCGAACCTCCGGCCCAAGCGTGAGGCGGTCAATGACGATGTCCAGGTCATGGCGGCGGTTGCGGTCAAGCGCGCCGACCTCGGCGATGCGCACGATCTCGCCATCCACCCGGGCGCGGACATAGCCCCGGCGGCTCATATCCTCCAGCAGGTCGCGGAACTCACCACGGCGGGCGCGAACCAGCGGTGCCATGACCATAACCTGAGTGCCTGGTGGCAGCTCCAGGACGCGGGCGACAATGCTCTGGCGAGTACGGCTGCCAATGGGTAATCCGCAGTCAGGACAGTGCGGCACCCCGATGGCCGCATACAGGACCCGCAAGTGGTCGTAGATCTCAGTGAGGGTGGCTACAGTCGAGCGGGGATTGCTGCTGCGAGCGGCCTGGTCAATGGCGATCGCCGGAGCTAGACCGTCGAGCAGCCTGACATCGGGGCGGCGCATCCGGGCCAGGAACTGTCGGGCATACGCCGAAAGTGACTCGACATAGCGGCGCTGGCCCTCGGCAAAAATCGTGTCGAAGGCCAGCGAGGACTTGCCGGAGCCGCTGACGCCGGTGAATACGATAAGCGCATTCTTGGGCAGATCGAGGTCAATGCCACGCAAGTTGTGCTGCCTGGCACCCCGTATCCTGATCTTGGCGGTCTTCACGTCATACTACCCTCGGTTCCGGGCTGCTTGCCCGCGCGTCTGCGGGAAGGAACTTTTGGCCTGGTTTAGCAACGCCCTCGGGCTGGAAGCTGAGAGCTGAGGATGCCCGGCATCCTCAGCTCTCACCTGAGCTTTGACAACAGCCCAAAGCTCAGGCCGAGCCACGCGTCTTGTGAGTTGCTCGGCCTAACCCCCTAGCCCCCTTGCCTGATCCCTGATAGGGAAGGGGGAACCAGATGGGGATAAGGTAGGGATGTGCTGGCCTGCATCCCCGGGCGGCCAGCGAGCGCCGGCCAGGAGCCCGCTTCAGTCTTGCTGTGAGTTGAGAACGCGCCGGGGATTGGTGACCGTAAGCTGCTCCCACAACGCCTCGCCGCCGATCTTAAGAACGGTCTTGCGCGCCGGTGAAAGTAATGGCTGGCGCTTGGTGCTGTTATGGCCGTCGGAGGCGATAACGTCAACCAGTCCCTGGCGCAGCCACCGGATGCAGGTATTGCGTACCCGTCGGCCCTGGCGGCCGCGCACGCTGCCGGCATTGATCTGCACCCAATAGCCGCGGTCGTGGAGCTTGGGCAGCAGATTGGGATCGCGCTGACATCCGGTGCTTCGTTCGGGATGGGCCAGCAGGATCCGGTAGCCGGCGATCTCCAACTCGAAAAGCTGCCTCTCGGCCTCGCCCAAATGGCCGAAGAAGGGCAGCTCGATGAGCAGGAAGCGGCCGTTTTCACCCAGCGGGACGATCTGACCGGTATCAACCAGGTGCTTGATGTCAGCAATCGCCGGCATTTCCGAGCCGGCCAAAAGCTCCAGCCCAATGCCCTCGGCCTGCAGGCGCTCTCGGACCCAATTGACGGCATTCATGATCATCCCAGCCGACACCTCCCAGCTAGGTGTGCCGACGTGGGGAGTGGCGACCAGGGTGTTGATGCCATCGGCAACTGCGAGCCGGGCCATAGCCAGGGAGTCTTCGATATGAGCCGCCCCGTCGTCGAGGCCGGGTAAGATGTGGCAGTGCAGGTCAATCACCGTGTACCTCCGGGCCTTAATTATACCACGGGCGGGCCCAACGGCCAATTGGGGCGCGCAATTCTCAGAACCGCCGGCAGGCTGCCAGATTGACTTGCGGGTAGCCAGTTGCTATACTCAAGCGGTCGCGGCGGAGGCCGTATCTAAGCGGTGCCGTAGGGATCGCGCTGTCGCGGCGGCTATCTACACTTCAGGCGGTACTCGAATACCCTCGGACGATAGCGATGATGAAATCTGCTGACAAGACCCAGATCAAACTGCGGACCACACGCCAGGGACTGCGGCGCAGATGGCTGGCGTGGGGACTGCTGCCGCTGGTGGTATGCCTGGTGCTGACGCTGGCGGTTGATGCGGTGGAGGCTGCGGACTTTGCGATAGAGCCGCGACAGTTGGAGGTCAACTTCCAAGCGATCTTTGCCATCAGCGCGATGCTTTTTCTGGTAGCCTTCACGATTGACGGGCATTGGACAAATGCGCAGCGGCTGGCGCGGCGCATCGTTAGGCTGGTGGAGCGGGATGGGCGGCGGGTCAAGAGCGATACCTTGGCGGATTACGCGTCCGTGGTATTCAACAGCGTGGCCGGTTCCAGCCAGGCGCTGACGGTAGTGGGAGTGGCGATCGCCTTCAGCGCCGTGGTCGCCGCCGGTATGGGCCTGGGCATTTACTACGCGCTGTTGATTCTGGCTCTGGCTGCCGAGTACCAGCTTTTCGTACTTTCCCGCCATCCTTATTATATGGAGATTATGGCGGCCGCGGCAGCCGGTCGCCTAGTGCTGGAGGCGGAAGGCGACGAAAAGAAGGGCTCCTGAGGCGCGATTGCCTACCTGTTAAGCACGCCTGCGCCAGGGCCAGCATTTGCGGCAGAAGATGAGTAGGGATGTACCCACGGCTGGGGAGTGTTGAATATTAAGTACCAAAGGCCACCCGGGACAAATGATGTGACTCCCGATGAGGTCGGCCAGTGGCACGAGGTCGAGGCCGGCTTCGTCGAGTTGTGTCGGCGGCACTGCTTCAGTGAGGTGCGCACACCGGTTTTTGAGGATACCGAACTGTTTATCAGGTCGGTGGGGACCGGGACCGACATCGTGTCGAAGGAGATGTACACCTTCGCGGACCGGGGCGGTCGCAGCCTGACCTTGCGGGCTGAAGGTACCGCGCCGGCGGTGCGGGCCTATCTGGAAAATCATCTGATGCAGCAGGACCCCGAGCGGGTGGTGAAGCTCTACTACATCGCGCCGATCTTTCGCTACGACCGGCCCCAAGCCGGCCGCTACCGCCAGCATACCCAGTTCGGCCTCGAAGCGATCGGCTCAGCCAGCCCGGCGGTGGATGTCGAGATTATCCAGGCGACCGCCGAGTTCTATGAGGCCGTGGGGATTGACAAGGCGGTGCTCAAGCTCAATTCGGTCGGCTGCCCCAAATGCGCGCCGGAGTATGTGAAGGCGCTCAAGGGCTTTGTCGCCGATAAGCTGGACCGAATGTGCGAGGATTGCCGGCGGCGCTATGACGAGAACCCGTTGCGGATGCTTGACTGCAAGCAGGACCAGTGTCGGGCGGTGCTACGCCAAGCGCCGACGATGCTGGATACTCTGTGCCAGGACTGCGCCGAGCACTTCGCGCAAGTGCAGGCGTATCTGGACCTGCTGGGCATCGCTTATGAGCTTGATCCGTATATCGTGCGCGGGCTGGATTACTATACCCGCACGGCGTTCGAGTTCATAGCCGAGGGCATCGGCGCCCAGAGTTCGATCGGTGGCGGCGGGCGTTACGACGGGTTGGTGGAGCAAATGGGCGGCAAGCCGACGCCGGGTGTGGGCGTCGGCATCGGCGTTGAGCGCGTGCTGCTGGTGCGGCAACAGCTTGGAGTGGTCCAGGCCGAGGCGGAGCGCAGCGGCTGCTTCATCGTCACGTTAGGCGAGGCGGCGTGGGAGGCGGGGCTGAAGCTTGCAGCCGAGCTGCGCGGCCAGGGCCTGCGGGCGGATGTGGACTATCGCCGACGCTCGATGCGGGCCCAGTTGCGCCACGCCGACAGCGAAGGCTTTGCCGCAGCTCTGATCGTCGGCGATGATGAGCTGGCGAAAAGCGCCGTGACCGTCAGAGATATGCACAGCGGCGAGCAGGAAGAGGTGGCAATCGGGGAGTTGGGCGAGTTCTTGCGCAGGTCAACGCTCTAGGATTTTCGGCATGGGCTGAGCCGGCCCGGGGGATAAGCAGATGAGAACATTGCACTGCCCGAAATGTAATCAGCCGACGACGACGGATGAGGCCGGCAACTGCATTCTCTGCGGTTTCTGCGTGGAGAAGGCCCAGCGGATGACGCTGCGGCTCTATATCGTGCTGGTGGCGGTATCGCTGGCAACCGTTATCTACGGTGTAATCGTCTTTGTCATGGAACAGGTTGCGCCGCCGCAGCCGGTCGGGCCGAAGTTTTTGATTTATCTGTTTCTGGCACTGGCGGCCGCTATCGGGCTGGTTGCCGTGGTCGGTGTCGCGCCGTTAGTGCGGAATCGCCGCGGTTCGGCGTCGGTGTTCAGGAGTCTGGTGCTGCAAGCGGCGCTGGCCGAGAGCATCGCGATCATGGGGCTGGTGCTCTACTTCATGCTCGGCAGCGTGCAGTGGTTTACGATATTTTTGGCGATAAGCTGGGTGGTTTTCACCATCATCGGTATCAAGCTGCGGGACGACGTCGCCGAGTATGAACGGCGTCTGGTAGGAGAACTGGAGGAGCACTAAGCGCCGTCTTTCCCCCCGGACCTGGTGGAAGTTGCTAGCAACCCAGGAGGCGACCGCATGGGCTGTCCATCCTCATTCATCAAGCGCACCAACAATTGCGGCGAGCTGCGCCCGGAGCATATCGGCCGGCAGGTCGCGCTCAACGGCTGGGTGCACCGCCGACGGGACCACGGCGGGCTGATCTTCATTGACCTGCGCGACCGCTCGGGACTGGTGCAGGTGGTCTTCGACCCGGAAATCGCCAACGCGGCGTGGCAGATGGCCCATGATGTGCGCAGCGAGTATGTGCTGGCCGTCAGGGGCGAGGTCAGACACCGCCCGGAAGGCACCGAGAACCCGAATCTGGCCACCGGCGAGATCGAGGTGGTAACTCACGACGCCGAGCTGCTCAACTCCGCCGAGACGCCGCCGATCTCGGTGGCCGAGGCGGGGGAAGTTGACGACATGGTGCGGATGAAATACCGCTATCTGGACCTGCGCAGCGAGCGGATGCAGCGCAACCTGCAACTGCGACACCGGGCGGCGCAGGCGGTGCGTAACTTCCTCAGCAATGAGGGCTTCTGGGAAGTGGAGACGCCGGTGCTGTTCCGGCCCACCCCCGAAGGCGCCCGCGATTATCTGGTGCCCAGTCGCGTCAGTCCGGGCAACTTCTACGCCCTGCCGCAATCCCCTCAGATCATGAAGCAGCTTCTGATGGTCGCGGGGGTCGAGAAGTACTTCCAGCTCGCCCGCTGCTACCGCGATGAGGACCTGCGCGCCGACCGGCAACCCGAGCATACCCAGATTGATATTGAGATGTCGTTTATTGACCGTGAGGACATCTATGAGCTGACCGAGCGGCTCTTCCACACCATGTTCCGGGAGACCATCGGTGTCGAGCTGGCGATCCCCTTCCCGCGCATGACCTACGCTGAGGCGCTGGCGAAGTATGGCACCGATAAGCCGGACCTGCGCTTCGGCATGGAGTTTGTGGACCTGAGCGATATCGCTAGAGAGGTGGAGTTCAAGGTGTTCTCGGGCGCTGTCGCCAAGGGCGGGCAGGTCAAGGGCATCTGCGCCAAAGGCTGCGGGCAGTACCCGCGAGCCCAGCTTGACAACCTTACCGAGTTCGCCCAGCAGCACAAGGCCCAGGGCCTGGCCTGGCTACGGGTGATCGAGAGCGGCTTCGATTCGCCGATTGCCAAGTTCTTTACGCCTGAGGAAGTGAGCCGGATCATCGCGACCTTTGAGGCCGAGCCGGGCGACCTGCTGCTGATGGTCGCCGACGAGCCGGCGATTGTGGCCGAAGCCCTGGACTGGGTACGGCGCGAGCTCGCCCGCCGCGAAAACCTGATACCCGAAAATGTTTTCGTCCCGCTGTGGGTCTCGGACTTCCCGCTGTTTACCTGGGACGCCGAGAACAAGCGCTGGGACGCCGAGCATCATCCCTTCTGCATGCCCCACCCGGAGGATTTCGAGCACCTGGAAAGCGACCCGGGCCGGGTGCGCGCGCTGGCCTACGATGTGGTCATCAACGGCACCGAGATGGGCAGCGGCAGCATCCGGATCCACCGCCGCGACATCCAGCAGCAGGTCTTCGGGGCGATGGGCCTTGACGAGCAGGAGGCCGAGAAGCGTTTCGGGTTCATGCTCAAGGCCTTCGAGTACGGCACCCCGCCGCACGGCGGCATCGCGCCGGGCTTCGACCGGCTGGTGATGATGATGGCCGGCGAGGACAATATCCGCGAAGTCATCGCCTTCCCCAAGACCCAAAAGGCGCAGTGTCTGATGTCGGGAGCGCCCGCCCCGGTGGACCTGGAGGCGCTGCGCGAGCTGCATATCAAACTCAACCTCCCGCCGCAAGACTAGGTGCAAGCCTGATAGGCCAGCGGGGCGCCGGCAGCCCTCACCCCTTCAATTCCCCTCTCGCAGAGCGAGAGGGGAAAACCGCAACGGCTGGGCCGGATTCTCAGCCTGCGACAAGCTCAGGCCTCGTATGCGGCCGCTCCGCAAGGCTACGGCAACGCCAGGAACGGTGGCACCTCCACAAGCGCGCCCTCCGCTATCCGCTATCAGCGGAGGGCGCGCTTCTTGCGTCATGGTGCAATTGTGCAAGAGGGCTATGGGTACTTATAGCGAAATACGACTCAGAATACCCAACCTCGCACGGGTCAAGGGAAAACAATGGCCAAGACACCGGTATTCATCGGGCTGGACTGCGAAGATACCTTCAATCATGAATCCGATGACGCCTTGCTGCGGCTGTGTCAAATCCACAGCGAGGTGGGGGTGCCGCTGAATCTGTTCACCGCCGGTCAGAAGGCGCGCTTCCTGCGGCTCAATGCCCGCGATGATGTCATCGCCGCGATGCGCGAGCATGACATCTGCTACCACGGCAACTTCTGGTTCGAGTATCCCGAGCCGGCGCTGGTCTATGGCGTGAAGTACGATTGGGATACCGCGCTGGCCAAGGCGCTGAGTATCGAGATGCCGGGGCTGAATGAAGTGGCCGAGGTCACCGGCCAGTTCCCCACCGCCTGCGTGTCGCATGAGTGCAATCACAGTCCGGCCACTACCCATGCGATGCGGCTGGGTGGCGTGCGGGCGGTCAACGGCGGCTTCGGTGATGACATGCCCCACAACGGCTGGGTCATGGACATGCTGTTTGCCGGTAGGGCCAAGCGCACCGTCGGCTATCAGGGCAGCTTTGCGATGGCCTATGATCCGCTGCACCCGGAGCGGGTGAAACCGACTGTAGATCCCGAGGCGGAGTTGCGCGAGTTCCAGGAGGCGTTTGACCGGCAGCTAGCCAAGGGTCACGATCATGTCAGCATCGTGGGGCATCCGTCATGCTGGGTGTGCGCGGAGTACTGGGGCCTGTATGACTGCGATCTGCCCTTCCGCATCGGCGCGGAGTTCGGCCCGGTCGGCCCCTTCCCCCAGGACCGGCAGTGGCGCCAGGCGGTCATGCGCACACCGGCGGATGTCGAGGCCCACTACCAGTGGACGCGCCGCGCCGCTCAATGGCTGGCCTCGCGCAATGACGTGGAAGTTCTCAGCATGAAGCAGTACCTCGACCGCCACGATGAGCCGGTCGGCCAGTGGCTGACGCTGGCACAGGTCAAGGACATGGCGCGCCGGCTGCTGCAGGATTTCGACGCGGTGAGGGTCGCCGATACAACCGTTTCGGTGGCCGATGCGCTGTTTCTGCTGGCGACTCTGGGCGAGCACATGATGCTGTACAACAAGCTGGCGCAGAGGCTGCAGGTGCGGCGCACCCTGGGGCCCGTCAAAGCGGTGCCGGAAATGACCGAGCCGGTGACCTTGACGCGCGCCAACTGCCTGATTGCGGCGCGGGCGGTATATGCCTACACGATGGCGCACGGACGGACGCCACACGCGATTCGGGCTCATGGTGTCAACGCCGGACCGGCGCAGGTGCTGATGGCCCTGGCGCAGGCGTTCTCACGGGATGAATTACCCGAGCAAGTCACCGTGGAGCCGGTGGCCGGCCTGCCCAAGTGCGCGGAGTTTCCGATATTCCAAAACGCCACAGCCAGCTCGATTGCAGCCCCGGCCTGCTACGATACCAGCGCCATGAACCTGCAGTGCAAGCTGCAGTCGTGGTCCTACCGGCCGTTGGTGAAGAATGCCTAGAACGTGCGGTTGCTTGTGTCTGCGTTGGGAGATTGCTTGGAGGAAGACGGCCCGTTGATCACCCTCTTTGGCCTAATACTGCTCTTGTTGCCGGCGGGGATTATGGCCCTGGGCGTGACCCAGCCGCACCTGACTCCGTGGGCGTCCTACAGCGCCGCCGGGGTGCTGCTGCTGATGGCCGCCGACCATCTGCTGGCCCGCCGCACCGCTGTATTCACCGCCTCCAGGCACACCCCTGACAAGCTCTCGGTCGGTGCTGAGAATCGAGTGACCATCAGCGTGCGCAGTCGCACCCGCTTCCTTCTGCGGATGCTGGTCAAGGACGATCCGCCGGCACGGTTCCGCACGCCGCAGCGGCTGCAGCGCCTGGTCGTTGCTCCCTTCACGACCCAGCAGGTCAGCTACCGGACGATGCCGCCGGCGCGGGGCGATTATAGCTTCGGAAATCTGCATTTCCGCGGGCTGTCATTTCTGGGCCTGACGTATTGGCAGAGGACGATTGCCGCCGGGCGCGAGGTAGCGGTCTATCCCAACCTGGCGGAAGTGGCGCGTTATGAGGAGCTGGCGCGCGCGGGCCGGCTGACACAGGCCGGTTATCACCCCTACCGGCGGCTGGGGATGGGTACGGAGTTCGAGAGCTTGCGCGACTATGTGCCCGATGACGAGTTCCGGCACATTGACTGGAAGGCGACGGCTCGCCGCCACAAGCCGACCACCCGCCAGTACGAGACGGAGCGCAGCCAGAGTCTGATGATAATGATTGACAGCGGCCGGATGATGGCGGGCACCGCCAGCTTGCCTGCCAAAGCTGCGGAGGGCGGCCGGGAGCCTACGCGGACGGCGGCGATGTCGAAGCTCGACTATGCCATCAACGCGGCCCTGATGTTGGCCTATGTCGCCACCGAGCGCGACGACCGCGTCGGCCTGCTGGCCTTTGCCGACGCGGTGCAGCAGTTCGTCCCGCCAAGCAAGGGCAAGGCGCAGGTCGGGCGCATTGCCGAGGCTTTGTACGGGCTGGAGGCGCGCTTGCACGAGCCGGACTATGGCTTGGCTTTCAGCACGCTCTTCAGCCGCTCACGCAAGCGCTCGCTGGTGATATGCTTCACAGACTTGATTGACAAGGACGCCTCAGCGCGGTTGCTGTCGGGGATGGCCTCGCTCTTTCCCCGGCATCTGCCCCTGCTGGTGGCGATACAAGACCCGGACCTGCAGGCAGCCGCAGCCCAGGACCCCGCCGGCGCTTTCGAGGCGTACGAAAAGGCGGTAGCCATCGCGGCAATTGGTGACAGAAGAGAGGCCCTTTCCGCAATAACGCGCCGAGGTGTGCTGGTCCTGGACACCACGCCACAGGCCCTGACCGTCGCCGCAGTCAATCGCTACCTCGAGATCAAGGACCGCCACGCGCTCTAGCCCGCAAGATAAACGGAGATATTGAGGCTTGCGCCGGCGGCAGCGTCCGGAGATCAGTCTGCGGCCCCGGCGACTTGCCAGGCCCGCGTCACTTCCCCTTGGACATGCAGCTTCGCAAGCGGGCAGCGCATGGGGGATCAAGTCGATACGGGGTAGGGCGAATCCTTCTAGCGTGACCGGAAGGAGGTTATTTAGCATTCTGCGTGCAGTCGTGTCAATCGTCAGATCTGGGAGGCTTGCGGTGAGTACGATAGGGCGGACCACTAATCCTATCGAGTCGGTCGGCGAATGATTCATAAACGACAGATAGACGCCTAAGTACGTATCCAAATCCAACGGCAATCGGTACAGTACCATCATCGAGATTGGCAGATGCGCCATCGCCTCGGGACTGAGGGGCACGAGACTCTGGAGGATCGTGTTTGAGAATCACAGACTTATCCAGGAAATCAATACTCGCGATTTCTCTGGTGATCTCAATAATCCTAGTTTGATCCCAGAGATAAATGTACGATTCACGGTTAGCAACCTCCTGCGCGGGTTGGGTAAAGTATCCTGAGGTAAGTAGATAGCCGCTGTCAGCACCGCTAGCTATCACTGTCCCTATCAACTCGCGGACAATCATGTTGCCGACTGATCGGTTGAAATAGTGCTTGCACTGAATGATCGCGAACTGGTTATCCCTCCAAATCTCAATGTCCACACCTTCATCGGCAGAGGCCACCGTGAGTTTCGTCCGATACCCCATACACCGAAAGAGCCTCTCGCAGGCCTGCTCGAACCCGCGTGGCGATAGTGCTTCCATGTTCACCGCAGAACCCAAGCCGCTAAGCTCCATTTCGGCAAGTTTATTGTCCTCCTTGGTCCGTAGTCGCTGACGCTCTTCGGCCTCTCGTCGCCGCAATTCCTCTAGGTGTTTGGCTCTTTCTATCGCCAGTTGACGAAGACCCAGTACATGCAGATACCGAAGAAAAGCCAAGGCGATAATGAGCAGTGTCAAAAGGATCAGTATGGCTGGGTGTTTGCTCCATAGACGCGAAAGGAAGTTGTAGATCACTACGATTGCCAAGAGTGTGAGGCAGGCCGGAACTGTATAATCGTTTTGCCTGGCTGAACGCGGCATGTGTCGGCACCCCGCCCGCGATGCTTCCTCCTATGCTGTCTTGTGCATCCGCCGGGCTCGCTACCAATGTGCGGCACGACGGCGATACTGTGTGACAAGACGTTTGAAACTAGTAGCCGGCGGCAGCCAACAATCTTTGGAGCATTGTCGCATCCCGAATATCAGGATCGTACCGCTTGCTAGTTGCGAGATGCTGCTTGCAGACACTTGCCCACTGATTAGCGACCCGAGCGCTTCCCGCTTGTTCGGCAGAACCCGTGCGAATGAGAGCCGTTACTGCCAAGTTAAGGTGGCCCATTGCGACAACATCATCTGCGGTCAGCTTTTCACCGGTAACGCCGAGGCCAATAGGACGACCGTGTTGCACTTTCTTCGCTGTCGAAATGGCATTCCTGAAGCATTTGTCGGCGCGCTCCAACTCTTGCGTGTCGCCGAACACCCCCCTCGCCATCAGGGCTTGTATCTTTGCTTCAGGAATTCCCTCCAGCGGCTTGCCGCCGAGCAGTGCCAGGCCCAGATTCAGGTGTGACAATGACAGATCTGGATCGGCCTCTATACTGGCATTGTAGAGTTCAATCGCCTTAACCAAGTTGCCATCGGTATGTTGCGCTACACCTGCATTGAACTTTCGGGTGGCCTCCGTACCTTTCAGATATGCGAGCAGTCCCGCGGCTAGGATGCATACCAACACAGCACTGCCAGCAATCCAAGGAAGCGCATTACCAGCCGGGTGTGCGCCGTACGTTACAGGCTGCACAGGAGGGAGTGGTGTGCCTGGCTCCTGTGCGTGGCCCATACCAGCCGCATCGGTCGACGCAGGAGTCTCGCTGGCCATGCGCTTACACCGGGGACACTCTTCGTCAAAATCTGACATTTCATACCCGCACTTGGGGCATCGCACCGGATTTCTCCTCCAAACCGTTGCAGGACGGTCTTGTCGCGTGTAGGCGATTCTATCTCGCGAATCCACGATGAAACTTTGCTCCTGTGCTATTCGCGTCTTGTTGTATTGTCTCCTCCACAATACTTTCCAAATCCTGATGATCACTCATTCCTGGCGACGAGCGGGGGCTGCCGTGCGGTAACTTCCAAGAGGAGCCAAGTGGGGGGGAAGCCCGACGCTTGGATCTGTGAGAGCGAACCCAAATAGCTTAGCTACTCGACCGTTCATTCCATCTCCAGCAGCTTGGCGGCGTTGCCCCCGAAATAGTCCTCGATCTGAGCGTCATTGAGGCCTGCGCACCAGCAAGCGGCCTTGACCGCTCGCAGGTTCTCGATGCCCACCAGCGGCAGGGCGGCGTTCGGGCTGTATTCGGGCCGGTAAACCTCCAGGGAGATGTCGGGAGGCCCGGCGGCCACCTCGGCCGGCGGATCGTCCCACCACTCGGCCCGGTACAGGTGGGCGTGAGCATCATAGATTTTGGCGGGCACGAAGCTATCCAGCTCCTGCGCGAAGGTCTCCCGGTCTTGCTCTCGCAGCTCCCAGCTAATGTCCAATGCGGTGCCTCCGTCGGCGGATCGCCGCGGTGCAAGCCAGGGAACGGAACTAGTTTCATAGCCTGTTCCAAGACCTCAAGAGCAACGGGCTATGAATGCGGTTGCTTCCTTGTCTTGCCGCCGGTCACCGCGATTCCGTTGGAGGACAGGCTTCCCAGCCTGTCCACATTTTTCGACAGGCAAGGATGCCTGTCGTCCTGGAGAGTATTGTATTATTGACCTGTTTTCATAACCCGCTCCAAACCCTCAACAGCAACGAGTTATAAAACCACTTCTAATGGTACGTTAGCCTATTCGAGAGTTGCCAGTTATTATCGAAGAAGCCGGCGCAGAGATGCTCGTTGGTGTCGCCCTCGGGCGCGAAGGCCCGGGTAGTGAAGACGATGAAGTCAGGCAGCATGTCGAACTTGTGGTTGACATCGCACCGCTCGCCCCAGTACTCCCCGGCGAATATCAGCACATAGCGGTCGGGATTGAGCGGGTTGGGATAGCACATCGCCAGCCCGAGGTCGTCGCCGGCGTATTCGTTGTCGCCTATTTGGTAGTGGTGGTCGCCGATGCGGACCGGCAGGCGGAAGTAGATGCGCGCCAGAAGGTAGTTGGTCTGCGGCCGGCCGAACAGCACCAGGTTACTCTCTGCGATGTCCTGCTCGGTGATCTCGGTGTCGAGCTTGATGCGGGGACGGCCATCGGCGAAGGCGTCCCATTCGTCGCTGAAGCGCTGCACTTTGGCGGCCAGAGCCTCATCATCTGCCGGCCCGCCGGCGGTGCCCGGTACCACGACGAAGCTGCTGTCAAAGACCTCCTCACACGGCCCGCACAGGCCCTTGCGCTTGGCCGGCGGGAAGCTGTGCCCCCTATCTTGCTGCTCGCCGAGCTGTATTATCAGCTTGCCGTTCTGCGGCCTGATGGTCCGGCGTCCCGACGGCAAGGCGACGATGTAGCCGGCTTGGGCCTGCAGCGGGGAGTTGGCGATGTCAATGCTCAGCCGCGCTACGTTCTCGCACTCGATTTCCACCTCCGCCAGGCTCAGCTTCTGTACCCAGGGGGTAGCCAGGATGCTGAAGGAGGCCGGTTTGCCCCATTCTTCGAAGGCCTCGATAGTGGCCCAGAAGGCCCTCCCGTACTCGAGACTATAGGTCGTGTGGGAGATCAGCATCGGCTTCTCTTCCACCGTGTGCTGTATCTGCCAGGCGAAGGCTTTGTCGAACGGCTCTTTCTCGAAGTATATGAAGTGGCTGGCACCGGGGTACTCGACATAGGTAACCGCGGCCGGGTCGAGATTCTCCTCGGCCTTCTCGACCATCCACCGCGACTGCTTGGCCGGTATCAGGCTGTCTAGCTCCCCATGCTGGACGTAGAAGCGCTGGGAGCGCATGGACTTGGCCAGATGCCACGGATTATCCCACTCCACCATCCACTGCTTGAAGGGGGGCATCTGTTGCTTATCCCATTGCCACCAGCGGTACATGTCGGTCTGCCCGGCGATCGGGGTGATGGCGGCGAACATGCCGGGGTGGCGCAGCGCGATGGTCCATGCCCCCATTGCGCCCATCGAGACGCCGTTGAGGTAGAGGCGGCGCCCGTCCACGTTGTACAGGTTCTTGACCTCCTCGATAGCCCGCAGCACATCCACCTCGCCGACGCCCTGGAAATCGGTATTGCGGCGACCGTAGGGCGTCAGCAGCATGCAGCCGTACTTGCCGGCGATCCGCAGGACCTCATCGGGTAGCACCCAGGGGTCGAGGATGTTGGTGGTCGGGACCCAGCCGTGGAGGAAGACGATCAGCGGAGTCGGCCTTTGCGGATCGTAGTCAGGTGGCAGGTAGAGGTGGTAGGGCTGGGCGGTGCGGTCGTTGCGGGTGATATAGGCCAGCTCGGTGAGCACGCCCGGCTCGGCGCGTAGTACCTGACCCCGCTCCAGTCTGTCCAGCGCCTCCAGGCCCAGCGCGACACATTCGCTGACATTGGCAAACGCGAAGTGGTAGCCGACGGCCCCGGCACTGAGCGCCTCGGCCTTGCGCAACTGCAGGCGCGCATAGGGGTAGTTGGTGGCATACGCCGGGCTGTCTTGAGCATAGCCCTTGGCCTCAATCTCGGCCAGCCGCGCGCGCAGATCGTCCAGCCCTTGGCCGTGCGCTGGTAGGCTGCTGAGGGCGAGTAGCAAAGCAATCAGCAAAGGGTGACTGTCGCCAGGGATACGGCGCACGGTAAGCCTCCCGAAGCAGGTTAAGAGCCGCTAGTTAGTTGTTCGCTGTCAGGGCCAGGCAAACCTTGCGCGGGCAAAAAAGGCTCGCCCCGCAAGCATCACGGGGCGAGTCCCAAGCAGGCATAACGCGCGCTGGTGCAGCCAGGTACTAAAAGTCGGTCGTCAGGCTGGCAGCGAACATGTCGTTATAGTCAAAGGCGGAAGCGATTTCGAGTGTCAGGGGACCGAGGCTACCTGTGACACCCCATGTGAACTGCGAGTCGCGCAGGCCGGCGCGCACTGCCAGGTTGCTGTTGACGATCTTCTCCAGGCCGAAATGAACAGTTGGGGAGGCGTTGTTTGCTGCGGTAAGGTTGTGGATATCAGCGGCAAAGGTGAGGCCCTCGGCGGGATCGAATGCCGCCAGACCGAAGTGTACGCTGGGCTTGACCTCTCTAGTGACTATCCCGGTCGCGGCCCCCAGGTCGAGGGTGAAGTCCGGGGAGGTGATGTTGCGCACGACCAGCCCGAAGCACATGTTCTCTTCCGGCTTGTAGCGCAACCCGAGGTCGGCGGTGAGGGCGTTGTCATCATCCGAATCATCCGCTATCTCGACGACCGGCGCGTTGCTCTGGTAGGATTTTTGGACCCTGGCCTCGGCCAGGACTGCCTGTTTGACCGCTACGCCCATCTGCAGGTGTCGGCTAATCTGCCTGCCGTAGCCGACCCCGACAGCGCCGAAACCTAGGACGTTGGCAGTGGCGTTAACCTGGTTGCCGGCGCCACCAACGTCAGTCAATCCCGCCACGCCCGCGCTCTGGGCATAGGCGCCGATAGCCAGCGGGCCGAGGGCAAATCCGGTCATCAGCGAACCCTCAACCTCAATCGGCTGACCACCGGTGTTTCTCGCCGCATTGAGGATAGTGTTGAAGTCGCCGGGAGAAACGATTTCACCACCATCCATGTCCAGGATATAGGCCACGTCGGCCAACTCGTCTATGACATCGAGGTTGTCAACTCCCCCGCCAATACTGATAGTGTGCCACTTGAAGCCGGTATTGTCCGCCAGACCGGCCGGGTTCCAATACAAGGCGGTCACGTCGTCGGCCACCGCGACGAACGCATCGCCCATCCCGATTGCCCGCGTGCCGACGCCCAGAGCGGTATTGCCCACCGCCGCGTCAGCGAATTCAGCCCAGGCGGGCCCGACTACGACAGTTGCAGCTAGGATCAGACAAAGCCAAAGCATGTGTCTGCGCATTGTGCTTATACCTCCGTTCTGGATTCTAGCTAAAGTCCGCATTGACCGCGCCATAGACACGGAAGTCGTTGATAGTAACAGTTACGGTTTCAGCGATGCTCTCCGCCAGGATATAGACGGTGAAATTCCCCTTGTACTGTTTCAGCAGCTCACGAGCTTCGGCGTCGCCCACTTCTCCGCGCTCAACTGTGTCGGTGCCCTCCGGCAGTGTTGTCTGGTGCAGGAGTTTAGCGGAAGCTGCTACGTTCTCGGCGGTCAGATTCGGATCTTCGCTGATGTAGATGGATATCGTGACCTCCGCCCCCGACTGGTTGTCGTATTCGTACGAAACCTGGATTGCATCCACGCTCTGGATTTTGTCGGCATGATCCTCCCAGTCTTCGGAGGTCACGTCATTGGCCTCGAATCCCGAATTGACTTCGGCCAACGTGAAATCCTGCGGGGCGGTCCGTACCGTCAGAGTGAGGTCCTTGGCTTTGTCATACGCCGCACATCCAACTACGGCTACGACCACGAGAATGAGTAAGACGCCTACGACACTCCTGTGCATAATCTCCCTCCTGTCGGGCTGTGCCAGAACTGTACAATCCGCACCGATACTGTACGATTGCCCTACTATACATACTTCAACTATATATAGCAAGGTCTGGCCGGATGAATCGCGGATTAGTCTCCACAGCCGCTGATGATTAGCGTCAGGTCCAGCGGATAGCGGCCGGCCCGGGAGCTATACACGATTAAGCCGCCGGGGGTAAGCTCTCGCGGCACGGCAAGGGTCAGCTTCACATGCCTGCGGTCAACTCCGGCCATCTCTTGGACCATGTCTGCAGCCACCCGCACCCGCACCAGTTCTCCATAACGGCCCCAGAACCCGTGGATGTGCGACAGCGCCCCACGCGAGTCGGCGTACTGGTCGCCCAAGCGCTGCGAGTGGATGTGAACTCCGTTCATAGAGATCTGCAGGTCGGAGGGCCAGCCGCACGCTTCGGTCTGGCGGGCGTCTTGGCGCTTGGCAGATAACTCGGCGATGAGTGTGATGCCGTCTGCTGCGGCAAGATCCATGCCTTCGGGCAGTTCGAAGCGGTAATCGAGATGGCCGGCCTCGATGCCGCCAAGTAAGTGAATCTCCCGTCCCACCAGGCCTCGCTCCAATTCGGCCTCATGCCATCCTGAGGAATGTTCCTGCTCCCCGGCCAGCTTGCGCAGGACTAGCGAGCCGTCCGCGAGCCGTTCAGTCGCCGGCAGCCGCCCGTTGCAGACCTCCAGGTACTTGAAATCAGAGAACCTGCCATTGACCCGAGCCTCCAGGCGCAAGAGGCAGGGGTAATCAGGCAGCGGCCTATCGAAGGCGAAGGCGCCGCAACTGAGCGCCGGATTCGTCTCAGCGTCTCCCCGCGGCCAGTTGATTGTGCCGGTCGGGGCCGGGCTTAGCTCCTGTCCCAGGGCATCAATGCCGCTGACGGTTATCTCGATATCCGGCCACGTGAGATCGGTGCAGCCCTGGCGGGCGAAAAATACGGGGAACCGGACGGTGCTACCGGGCTCCAAGGTCTCTCCCGGCGGGCCCTCGAAAGCGAAGTACGGATCGGCCTGCAAATCAGCGGGGTCGTAGCCGAACTGCTTCGCCGAGCCGTCGTAGTTGTAGATTCCGTTGCGCTCCCACTCGATGTCGTGAAGCTCGGTATAGACATATCCGCATACTCGCGTCTCCCGCCGCAGCAGATCGGTGAGGAACTTGAAGCACCAGGAGACATCCTTATCACCCATGCGCGCCGCGATGCCGCCATATTCCGAATTGAGCAGCGGCTGGCCGCTTTGGGTGCGCCCCGGCACGAAGTTGAAGTCAGAGCCGGGACGGGTGTTGTCCGCAACTGCGGCGATGTGCTCGGCGGCTTGCTCATAGTCATTGATGTAGAAGTGCCATGAGTTGATGTCAGTGCGCACATGATCTTGGAGGCAGGCCGAGTTGTCCTCGAGCAGCCGCGTGCCATCAAGCTCTTTCGCCAGCTCGTACATCTCCTCCACCCAGTGCTGGCGCTGGGGGTCTTGCTTGTACTCTTCGCCTCCTAGTCCCCACGTCTCATTGAACAGGCACCAGGAGATGATGGCCGGGTGGTTGTAGTCGCGCGCAATCGCCCCTAGCAACTGTGCCCGGTGCCGCCGGCAGGCAAGCTCCGAATAGCCGCCATAGCCGCAGTTGGGCAGATCGCACTGCAGCATTACCCCCAGCCGGTCGGCCCAGTACAGATAGCGGGGGTCCTCCAGCTTGATATGCACTCGCAGCAGGTTGAAGCCCGCGTCCTTCGCCTGCTGCAGATGCTTGCGGATGGCCTCATCAGACAGATACGTATAGACACCCCAGGGGTTGAATGACTGGTCGAGCGCGCCCTTGATATAAATCGGGTTTCCGTTGAGCGTGAGGTAGTTCGGCCCGCCCTCGTATAGCGTCCCGGTGCCGACTTGCCTCATGCCGAAGTAGCTGTGCGCCGTGTCAACACTCTCGCCGCCACACTCCAGTGCAACAATGACACCATACAGATGCGGATTCTCAGGCGTCCAGAGCCTCGCCTCTTCACCCAGGGCCACGCTGCCGTGAAAAGCGCCTGCTTCGTCGGCTGCCAGCGTCGCCTCGCCCACTTGTTTCCCCTCATCATCACTGACGCTGACACTCACACTTCCGTTCTCGGGCAGATTGTGGCAAATGACTTCGGCCAGGACCGCACCCTCGGCCGGCTTCGGCGTCAGGCGGATGCTCTCGACATGCGCCTGCGGACGCGGCGCTAGCCACACCGGCTGCCAGATGCTCGAGGTGGTGGTGTACCAGGCGTGCTGCTTGCCCAGCGGCTTCTGCTCATCATCCTGCGGGTCGCACACGCGGCAGGTCACGGTATTCTCCCCGGCTATCAGGTAGTCGGTAATGTCGAACTCCACGGGGAGGTATCCGCTTTCACTTTCGCCGACGGCCTGCCCATTCACCCAGAGCCTCACATGCCAATCCGCCGCGCCGATATTCAGGATAATTCGCCGTCCATTCCAGGCCTCGGGCACTTCAAACGTCCGCCTGTACCAGCCGATGGTATGGCGCGGCGCCTCGCGGTAGTTATCCTTGTTCACCTCAGCCGGGTTCAGGTAGGCATTGCGCGAGAAATAGTTGTCGCAGTCGGCGGCGGCTTCGGTACCCCATGCCGCGTGCGATTCCCACGGAAACGGCACCCGAATGGTCCGCTCGAAGCTGGCGTCAGGCCGATACCAAGCCTCGGCCTCGCCGATATCCTGGGGATCGAACGAGAAGTCCCACTGGCCGTTGAGGTCGAGCCAATCCTGCCCTTCGGTCATACCCCGGTGGAAGTCAGGCCGCGGGTAGTATTGCTCTTGCGCTTGACAATCTGTATCCATGGTCCCTCACTCCTGCGTGTGCCGACGCTGCGGTGGGGATATGACGAGGCGATTCGCTTATGCGTGGTGGCAGTATTCGCCGTCTGCTGGTCGATTCTCCTGCTGCAGAGGGGCGGTTTACACCGTCGCAGTCCGGCTCTGCCCGCGTCGGCGTTAGCTTGTGAGGGAGAGCGAGGCGCTTGCGAAATCCCTGCAAGCTGACCTCAGACAATCCATTTGCGCTTGATGTTCCAGAGGCTTGCAGCGAACAGGGCGACGCAGGAGGCACCGAGGATGGACAGGTCGAGGGCGTAAGGCATGGCATTCCCGGCATGAACCGCGCCATGAAGAGCGTCCGCGCCGTAGGTCAGGGGCAGCATGTAAGACAGCGGCCGTAGCAACATCGGCAGCTTCGCGATAGGGAAGAACAGCCCGCACAGGAAGATCATGGGGAAGCGGAAGAAGTTCGAGAACGTTTGGGCTTCGAAAACCTCGCTTACCGCCACCGCGATGAATAGGCCCAGGAAAGTCGAAGCCACGGCGATCAGCAGGACGGAGGGGATGAACGCGCTCCAGGCCACACCGGACAAGTTCACCAGAAAAGCGGCCATTGCGACGGGCACGAGTGCGTTGACCATCCCGAAAGCAATGGCTCCGGTGGTCTTCGCCAGCATCAGGAGCTCCAGCGGTATGGGGGCGAGCAGCAGGCGCTCGAACGAACGGCCCTTCTTCTCGAAGGTCACCGTCACCGACAGCAGCGAGGTGGTGCCGAACAGGATGGACACGGCCACCACCCCCGGCAGCAGCGTCATCACGCTCTCTAGCCCGCTGCCGGACTTGATGAAAAACATCCCCGTCCAGGCCAGCGGGAAGATTAGCCCCCAACTCAGGTTCGGCGGCTTCAGGTAGTACGTCCGCATGTCCTTGCTCACGATGCTCCAGAAGGCGATCCACAGCTTCATGCTCCACCTCCCCCTTTTTCCTTCTCTTTGCGCATGGCGTCGGCCTCGATGCCCGTAATCCGCACGAAGACATCCTCCAGCGACGGGCGCATCCTGCGGGCCTCCGCCACCTCAGCCCCGTGCTCTTCCAGAAAGCGCACCAGCGGCCCGACACGAACCGGCTCGTCTGCCTCCACACGGATCAAACCCGGCCCCGGTGCCGCGAACCGCAAGTCCGGAAAGGCGCCGGAGAGCTTGCCTTGCGCGTCGTTCAGTCCATTCGCGCAGGTAATGTGCACCACGTGTTTGTCCTGAATCGGCTGGATCAGGTGCTCGACTGTGTCAATTCGCACGATGCGACCGGAGACGATGAAGGCGATGCGGTCACATAGCCGCTCGGCTTCCTCGATGTAATGGGTGGTCAAAAAGATGGTGGTGCCGCTTTGGTGCAGGTCGGCGATGAGCTGTCGCAGTTGTCTCGCGCTGGCCACGTCAATGCCGGTGGTGGGCTCGTCGAGGAAGAGGACTTGGGGGTTGTGAATGATGCCGGCGGCGATGGTGAGCTTGCGCTTCATGCCCCTGGAATAGCCCGCGAACTTGCGGCCCGCCGCCTCGGCCAGGCCGAAGATATCCAGCAGCTCCCGCGCACGCCTCTGGCGCTCGGCTTTACCCATGCCGTAGAGCGCGGCGCAGAAGCACAGGTTCTCGAAACCCGTGAGCTCCGGATAGAGATTGCTTTCATCCGGCACCACGCCGATGAGGTGTTGAGCGGCCCGGGGCTTGGCAGTGCAGTCAATGCCGGCGATGCGGATGGTGCCGGCGTCGGGCCGGGCCAAACCGGTAAGCATGTTGATGGTGGTGGTCTTACCCGCACCGTTGGGTCCGAGGAAGCCGAACAGCTCGCCGGAAAACACCTCGAAATCCACCCCGTCCACTGCCTGCACTTCATCGAACCGCTTGGCCAGGCCCCGGACCTCGACGGTACGAACGGCCTCACCCGTCATGGCCGTCCCTCCTTTGTCATTTGCAGCCAGATGCCGATGCCCGTATTCGCCTGCTCCGGCCCTAAGCCGCCTTCGCCTACCACCTCAAAGGCAGGCCATCCCCCCTCAACCGCGAGACGATGAAAGGTGGCGGGGCTACGTGCCTCGACAAAGCTTCGCGCCGCTTCCGGCTTTCCCGCCACCGACTGCCGCCGCCTGCGGATGAACTCTCGTCGTGCCCACTGCGGATAGCCGCTTCCCAGACCTCCGCCGATCATCGCTTTGCCGCCCGGGCGCAATATCCGCCGAACTTCTCGCAACCCTGCCGCGCGATCGTGCCAGAAGAAGAGCGAGCCGCGACTGACCACCACATCCACCACCTCGTCGGGCATGGGAATGCGTTCAGCGGCTCCCTGGACAGCCACAACACGCCCGCCAAGGCCACGGTCGCGCGCCCTCTCAAGCCCGCGGCCCAGTGGCTGCATGTCGGGGTCCACCAGGACCATCACGCAGCCCGGTAGCCGCTCGACTAGCGCCAGCCCAACATCACCTTCACCGCTGCCAAGGTCTAGCCATACGCGCCCCGCAGAGCGCCCGCAAAACTCGATGATGTCATCAGCGACGGTTGCGTAGTAGTCCGGAAGCTCCCGGTTGCAGACCATGTCAGAACCATTCCGTTGCGGCGGCTGTTTTGATTACACCGTCACCAGCCGGTCCGAAGCGCGCACTATCTCGTAGTGATCGTTCAGCGTCGAAAGCCGGCAGACTTCGGACCCTGCAGAGTTGCGCAGCTTCAGACACGCCCCGCAGGCATAGAACTGGCCGCCCGCGTCCAGGACTTTCTGGGCCTCAGACCTGACCTTGAACCTCGGGTCCTCAATCTGGTCAATCTCAACGCCTCTGCCGGAAAGAAAGATCCGCATTAAGTCGCCCTGTTCCAGACTGTAGAGCGCCAGCCGCAGGGCGTTGAAGACGGTTTCCGGATCGGTTTGGGTTATGATCATCCCGAGTTTCATCAGTCTCCTGTTTTCTGTCGGCGGGTTCTACCTGCGGGCAGACAGGGATGCGCCTTGACGTCACCGTGGCATTCCCGGATCTGCTCAGGCGAGCAGTCCTGGGGCTTGCCCTGCAATTGCTCCGGCTTCTGGCAGTTCTTGTTCTTATTGCACATTTGCGAGCTCCTTTGTCCGAGGTTTGGTGCAACCTCTAGCGGTCTATCTCCAGCAACCCCTGGGCCGCCTCTTTCCATGCCGCCAGCGTTGCCTCGTTGAGTGCATAGTGAACGAAGTAACCGCGCCTGTCGGGGATGACGATATCGGCGTCGCGCAGGATGCGCAGGTGCTGGGACACGGCCGCCGGGGTGATATCCAGGTAGCGCGCAAGGGCGTTTACACACATGGAGCGCTGCTTCAGCAGCTCGATCATGCGTACACGCGTATCCACGGAGAGAATCTTGAAGATCCGGGCCAATTCCTTAGAATTGTTCATGGCAGCACCATCTGATTAAGTATAAACGCAGATACTTTACAACCCCCAAACCTCACTGTCAAGCCGGTATCGCCGCCAACGACCCAAGCCTCCAGCAAAACAATACCGGCTTAGCCCGGCCCACAGAAGCAAGGCCGGAAGTGGCGCTTGAGGCGACAGTGTCAGGGCGATCATGTGCTCTGCGCTGCAGCTACAAAGCCAGGTTCTATCCCCAGGCGTTCCAGGGGTTGCTGTTCGGCCAACGCTACCAACTATTTTTTTGCCCAAACTACGGTTGTGGAAGGGACTCCACCGGCAATGTCGAACAATACAAATACTCAAGCGGGTCGCTGCCACAGGAAGCTGGCCTAGGGCCGGCGAGGTCCGAGGCGGAGAGTGTGCATCATGGACGCACGCGTAAGAGACTTCGTCTGCAATCACGCCCGGAACCTCATCGGGCTGGATGTGGCCCTGTTCTTCCAGGCCAATCCCCAGACCTTTGACACCCCCGAGGGCCTGGCCCGGCGAACCCACCGCGATGTGGCTGAGGTGAAAGAGGCCCTGGAGCGGCTAGCTGCCTGCAAGATCCTGGAGGTGTTCAGCCGCGGCGAGGGACGATACCAGTGCTATGCCCTGGCCAAGAACGCCGAGGCGTGGCGCCTGCTGTGCATGCTGAGCGAGGCATATATGGACGATCTGGAGGCGCGCAAGGAGATAGTCAAACTGCTGGTGCACCAGCGCACTGCCGAAAGGAAGGCCAAAGAGCACTCAGATAACGCCGACACTCAGGGGATCAAGCAATGAGCGACCTAGTCAGTACCGGGATTGAGGGCCTCGACGTACTACTCGGCGGCGGCCTACGGGCCGGCGCTTGTGCGGTTGTGCAGGGGGTCCCGGGCACGGGCAAGACCACCATCGGCCTGCAGTTCGTTCACGAGGGCTGCCTCCGCGGTGAGGCCGGGGTGGTGGTGACTTTCGAGCAACTACCGGAGCAGATTTACCTGGACGCCGCCAACTTCGGCTGGGACCTGCGTGGGCTGGAGCAGCAGGACCTGATGCGGGTCATCTGTACCTCCCCGGAAGTCTTTCTCGACCAGCTTAGCGATGCCGAGGGTATGATCGACAGCCTACTCCGCGAGCTGGACGCCAAACGGATGATGGTGGACAGCGTCTCCCACCTGATCGAGCTGGCAAGTACACCGCAGGAGTTGCGGGCGGTGGTCTATGGGATGATCAACGGCCTCAAACGCGCCCATCTGACCTGCATGGTCACCAAGGAAGTGGACGAGACCGGGGTGGCGGAGACTACCTTTGAGGAATACCTGGCGGATACGGTAGTAAGCCTCAGCTTCGAGATGGGGGCGGACCTGTACCGGCGGCGCTATCTGGAGGTGCTGAAATCACGCGGCCAGAACCACGCCTACGGCAAGCATACCCTGAAGCTGAGTGGGAGCGGGGCGCAGGTCTATCCCCGGCGCGCTGACCGGCCCTGCATTAGAGACCTCTCCAGCGAGCGTATCAGTACCGGTGTGGTGGCTCTCGATGACATGATCAGTGGCGGCATCCAGCGCGGCCATACCGTCCTGGTGGCCGGCAGCGCGGGTGTCGGCAAGACCACGCTGGGGCTGTCCTTCGTCAATGCCGGGGCTGCCGGTGGCGAACCGGCGGTCTATGTCTCATTTGAGGAACCGCCGGAAGCCTTGCTGCAATTGGCGGGTGAGTTCGGGATGACGCTGGCGGAGATGCAGCAGGCCGGGAAGCTGAGCTTCATAGACGTGCCGCCGGTACATCTGCGCACTGATGAATTCGTCGCCCAGCTCGAGGCGGAGATCGAGAGGCTCGGCGCCCGCCGCGTAGTAATTGACAGCATCACCGACCTGGCGATGGCCGCACAGGCCAGCCAGCGGCTGCGCGAGACCGTCTATATCATCAACGCCATGTTCAAAGAGCATGGCGTGACCGCAGTGCTGATTACCGAGGTGCCCGAGCTTTTCGGGCAGACCTATGTGACCACTGAGCATGTCTCGATTATCGTTGATGGCATCATCTTGATGAAGTATCTGGAGATGGAAAGCGAGATTCAGCGGGCGATTTCGGTTCTGAAGATGCGCGGGTGTAACCACGACAACGACATCCGGCGCTTCACCATCCAGGCCGACGGGCTCCATGTCGAGAGTCGCTTTGAGGGGGCCGAGGGGGTGATGGCCGGCAGAGCGCGGCCCGTACCGGTGGCTCTGTCGGTGCGCAGTTTCACCGAGACTGACGAGCAGTATAATCAGGAGTTGATGACGCGCTTCCGGCAGGCCCATCCGCGCATCTCGCCGGTCAGTATCAGCTTGCCATACAACCCCGACGAAGCCCGGACCACGGTTGAGGCGGCGCTGCGGGCCGAGAGCACCGAGCTGTCGGTCGCCCCGCTGTGTCTGTACTGGATGCCCGAAATGCTTGAGCTGGGCCGCCTGCTGCCGTTGGACGACCTGCTGTCGGACGCTGAATTGCAGCAGCACATTCCGGAGCTGCTGGCGGCCGGCACTCGCGACCGCATCTACGCTATCCCGGCGCTGGCGACTTGCGGAGTGCTGCTGTACCGCAAGGACTTGCTGGAGGAATTCGGCTTCGACGGGCCGCCCCAGACCTGGGATGAGCTGATCCACCAGGCCACCACCATCGTTGAGGGCAAGCCGGACGAGCACCTGATCGGTTACCAGTTCCCGGCATATATGTATGAGGGCCTTACTACCAGCTTCTTGCAGAACCTGTGGAGCAACGGCGCGCAGGTTTTCGCGGGCGAAGAAGTCTCGCTGGAAGATGAGGCGACGCTGGAAGCCCTGACCTATATGCACGACCTGATACACAAGCAGCGCCTGGTGCCCAGCAGCGTAGTGACTGCCGCCGGCGGTCTGGAGCCGCAAGAGCAGTTCATCGAGGGCCGCACCGTGTTCCTGACGCTGTTGCCCAGCGTCACTCAGGCTGCGCAGAGGCTGGAGTCGCCGATCAGGGGTAAAGTCGGGATCACTTGCCCGCCGAGGGGGCCGCATGGGAAGGCGAGTGTGACTTTCCTCAGCGGCTGGCTCTACGGGATTCCGGTGGGTGCCAGAGCACCGCAGGCGGCCCGCCAGTTCATCAGATTCATGACTAGTCCGGAGGTGCAAAAGGAGCGGGCACTGCGGGGTGGGCCAGTACCCACCCTTGAGCAGATTTACACCGATCCCGAGGTCCTGGCTTTCAACCCGGACTATCCCGAGATCCGTCAGATGCTGCACACGGCCAAATGGCGGAGCGAGATCCCGCAGTACCCGGCGGTCAGCCGCATCATCCAGACGCACCTCCACGCCATGCTGAGGGGCGAGACCCAGCCGCCGGAGTGTCTTGCCCGGCTGCAGAGCGACATCAACGCCCTCGTCGCAGCGAAAGCTTGAGGGAAGGCATGTAGAAGTCGGGTAGAATCCCGACTTTTGTGTTTTCAAGGCCTGGTTGACAGGCGCGTAAAGTGGTGCTACCATACCGGTGAGCCTCTGTGCATGAGCACATTACACAGCAGGCTTATTTGCTTACAGATTCCGGCTCAGGAGAAATGACTGATGCCCGAACGAAGGCTTTATGATATTCCCGACGATCTGAATGACAGCCTAAAGATTTTCTGCGGCTCCTCGCACCCGCAACTGGCCAAGGATATTTGCGTCTGTCTGGGCATACCGCTGGGCGAGACCTATATAGACCGTTTCGCCAATGACAATATCTACGTGCAGATCAGGGAGAACGTGCGCGAGAAGGATGTCTTCGTGCTGCAGACCGCCTCGGCCCCGGTTTCCGAGCACCTGATGGAACTGTTTTTGATGGTGGACGCGCTCAAGCATGCCTCGGCGCATCGCGTGACGGTGGTGATGCCTTACTACGCCTACGTGCGCTCGGATAAGAAGGACGCGCCCCGCATCTCGGTATCGGCGCGCTTGGTGGCGGATTTGCTGGAGGCCTCCGGCGCCGACCGGCTGCTGACGATGAACCTGCACTCGGAGCAGATCCAGGGCTTCTTCCAGGTCCCCGCCGATCACCTGACGGCCGTGCCGCTGTTGTGTGATTACTTCTCGGAGAAGCTCGACCTGACGAACTTCGTCGTAGTCTCGCCGGATGCGGGCAGCGCCAAGCGAGCCGGCAGATACGCCGAGCGCCTGGACCTGCCCCTGGCCATCGGCGACAAGCGCCGCGATAGCCTGCTCAAGGACGACGCCTTCATCAGCCGCGTGGTGGGGGACGTGGAAGGCAATAACATCATCATCTTTGATGACGAAATCGCCACCGGCGCTTCGATGCTAGTGCTGGTTGACTGCCTCAGGCAGAAGTACAATGTAGGCAAGATCTACGCCGGGGCCGCCCACGGGGTGCTGGTCGGGCCGGCCATCGAGAGGTTCCAAAAAAGCGACATCGAAGAGATCGTCATAACCGACAGCCTGCCCCTGCCTAAGGAGAAGCAGATTGACCGGATAACGCAGGTTTCGGTGGCCCCGCTTCTGGCCTCTGCCATCTATGCCATCCACACCGGCGAGTCAGTCAGCGCGCTGTTTCGCTAGGGGCTTGCCGGCGCCATCCAGAAGTCGCGGAAATTGGCCGCGCAGTCGCTTGCCCCGATCCCCACGTAGCCTCCGCGCAGCGGCTCCGCGTCCGTGAACCGCAGCGCTTCCTCGTCATTGATGCACAAGCTGATCTCTCCCCGCAACTGGCTCACCACCACATGGATGGCGCGCGGGCTGTTGCAGTGGCCGCCCATCGCGATCCAGAAGCGGCGGTCCCGGGTCTCGGCAACCACCTGCCCAAGCCTCAGAAGCTGCGTGACCCGCCCTTTTTCTCCCGCAATCAGAAAGTGATAGCCGCTATCGGCTGAGCGTGCCTTGGCACAGGTGACCAGGCTGAGGTTGTAATAAGGGAAATGCTGGTGATGGCCGCTGCTATAGCCCAGCGTATACTCGCTGATCCAGAAGTCCACCTGCAGGTCATGGGGTTGAGGATGGAGGTTGTAGCACATCGCCCGCGGCGCGCCTTTGCCTGTGAGCCAGTAGTCCCAGGCGATACAGGCCATGCCGGAATGGGCGATCCATTCACCCGCCTCGGGCTGCCAATCGGTCTCGATCTCTTTGAAGACATAATAGCGGGCGCGGCGGTGGCCCAGGCTAAGTTCGCCGATGATGCTACCGGCTCCCCGCGCATAGGCGCAACACTGCCCTCCCGGCAGCGGCTGGGCATCCCTGTAGGCCAGCGCCGCCTGCCCGGCCCTTGCCACGACGTAATCCCCGTCGCGCCATAGCGCCAGAGCATAGCTCGGCTGCGCATCAGCCTCGGTTTCAGCCACGGTCGCGCCCTGGCGCAGTAACTTCAGCTTGAGCGAAGCGCTTTGTGCGGCCTCGAGAGCGTAGCCGCTGGCTAGGTCGCCGTCTGCGCAGGCCAGGGCCAGGCCAAGCGTCGTGCCGGGGGCAATGGTGGAGCGCTCAGCGCTGATGACGGCGTCACCGGGGCAGGGCTGGAAGTACCAAAGCGCAGTAGGCCCGTCGCCATCGGGAATAGGGCCCAAGCCCGGCGCGGAGTCGGGGATGGTCCTGGCGGTCCAACGGCCGTTCTGGGGTCGCCAGTAATAGCCTAAGACCGGTCGCTTGGTGCCTTCGCGCTCTCCGGGAACGTACTGGGGCTTACCGCTGATGGCAGAGATCTCGGCTGCAGGTGATTGCAGCTCTCGCGCCGTGAAATCGTGGAACTCCGCCTTACCTTGCACAAATAGCCCGCATGCTCCGGAGGGTGCGGCGAAGTCGTACACGACCTTCTCGATGGCACCGGCGCTGGCGCAGAGTCGCCCGTTGTCGTACGAGAGGCGCAGGACCAGGCCGTCGGGCTTGACTAGCGGCCAGCGCGCCAGTATCGCCTTTTTCCCGTTCACGAATTTGGCCAAGGTCAATTGGGCGGGTTCGGCCCCGAATATGTAGCCGGTTCCTCCAGTCCAATTCAGATAAAGTCCGCCCGCGCTCCATCTCGGCCTGACCCGTGTCTCCAGATGCGTTGCCGGCCAGCCGGTGCCAACGCGCAGGCACCGTACCATCCGGTCGCTGGCGGCATGCAGCCTCCCGTTCGCCAGGTCCCAACGTCCGGCCTTAGGTTGCCAGCATTCGGCTAATGTCGGGCGCTCGAAATCGTCTCGCGTGACAGCAACGGAGCGCACCGCCATGTCATCGAACTGCGCCGGCCCCGGGCCATCGGCGAACAGTCCCACCCGGCCGCTGGTGAAAGCCGGTAAGCTCGCGGCGAATACCTCGACATCGGCGACGCGGCAAGCGATCTGCTCATCAACAGCTTCGACAGCCAGCTCGTACCAGGTATCGGCCCGCCACGAGACGGTTTCCTGCGCCAGGACCTGTTCGCGACCATCTCTGCTGAAACTGAGGGTGGCGAGGCCCTGGCTTTGCGTCTGAGTAGGCCTTACGGCAAGCAGGGCGTAGTTGTGCGCGTCCTGGCAATAGAATACCAGTCCTAAGCGGGTGCCGGCGACCGCGCGCACGGCCACCCGTGCCCGGTAGCTGTCCCAGAAGTCGTAGCCGGTCACCGTCATGGCCTGCTCCGCGTCTTTAGCCTCGTACCAGGAGGCGCCGATCGGGCCTTTATCGCCGTGGTCGCGCTGGATCAGGGCGTCGCGATAGATGCCGATCTGCCAGGTTCCGGCCAGCGGTTCCCAGACATCTACTGACCCCTCCGGGTCGAAAAACTCGTCGCTGAAATTGATGTCCGCGACCGGCTGAACGCGGAACTCGGTCATCTTTGCAGCGGTCGCGGGCGCTACCTGACCCGCAATTCCACGCCGGCTCCAGGCCCTCAGCAGCACCCTCCCCTGCTGCGTCACCTCGACCATCGGCCTGCGGCGCTTGATGTGCACTTCGCCGGGGCGGGCAGCTTTTCCGTGACCGAGCTCTCGCTCGGCCCTACCGTCCGATGACGCCAGCAGCGTCGCCTTAGCGCCGAATGTCAGTACCAGGCCGCCAGCCTCGCCCCAATCCAGCAGGATCTGCTGATGCGATCCGCTAGCCGTCAGCGTGGCGAACACATCATAGCCTCCAGGGTCAGCCTCCGCCGCCAGCTCGGTGTTAGGCAGCGGAACCGCGCCGGCCGCAAGCGCCGCCAGATTAAGGCAGGCAATGGCTAGGAGTGATGATCGCACTTTTGGCTTGACATGCCAACTCATGGGACCTGTCCATCGTCTGGCTTTATTCAATACTACCTGTTGCGCAAGCTCGGGCACTTCACAATATCCAGTATTCCCTGCTCGATGCTGCAATCCCTCGCAATACGGATTAAGGATTCGGGCTGGAATTGCAGTTGTGCACATTTCTGGTCTGTGCCCCGCGCATCTGTGAGGGTTGGCGATGGGGTTGTGACACGCCGTGGGCCGGATGGCCGTGAGTTTGTGGCCAAACTCTCGTCCATGCGGCCCCTCCAGACGACAAAAAGACCTTCAAAGCTTGAGACGTTGCCTTTTGGAGGGGCCGCATGCGAAGTGTGTCGTTTGCACTGAGCATCCGGCCCAGCCGTTAACGGAATTTGCACAACTACAGTGGAAGCCTGAGCTATGCGCGAGTCTCACTATGGGTGCGAAGGCTCGAGCAGCCGACAAGGTGTCCCCGCCGGCGCGGTCGAAGAATAGTGACAGCAGATCAGGACCCCACCGAGGTGAGAGCATGGACTGGCTCGCGGAGAATGAAATCGAGCAGATCAATGAGGCCAGCCTGGATATTCTGGCCGAAACCGGCCTCATGTTCGAATCGGAGTCGGTACAGGCGCTGCTGCTGCAAAACGGCTGCAAGGCCGGGCCGCAGGCTGATGTAGTCCGGATTCCCCGCGAGCTGGTGTATGAATGCGTTCCGCAGGCTCCCGAGCGCGTCAAGCTGGCCTCGCTGGACGGTACGGTGACCGAGATCGGCCCCGATCAGCCGTCGGTGTACTGGACCGGCAATGCGCTATACCTCGATGAGGGGCGGACCACCCGGCCCATCGCGAAGCGCGATTTCATCAGCATATGCCGCGTGGCCCAGGCGCTGGAGATGGTCCACGCAACGGTCGGCACCTCGCTGGCCGACTATCCGCCCTCCAGCCGCGATTTCGTCGGCCTGCGCACGATGGCCCAGCACACCACCAAGCATCTGCGGCCCTGCATCTACACGCCCGAGGGCACGGTGGCGATGCGCGAGATGGCGGAGGTGCTGCTGGGAAACGAGACGGTTTCGGCAAAGCCGATTTTCAGCCTCGGCTTCACCGCCGTCAGCCCGCTGCGGTGGTCGGCGATGGGCCTGGACGCTTTCGAGAAAAGTTCCGGCCACGGGATCCCCATCATGGTCAACTCCGAGCCGGTGGCCGGGGCGACCGCGCCGGTCACTCCGGCCGGCGGGCTGACAATCGCCAATGCCGAGGCCCTGGCTGGTGTAGTGGTCGTGCAGCTTCTGGAGCCCGGCCGGCCGACCGTCTTCAACCTTGGCTTCGCCCATAGCATGGACATGAAGACAGCGGTGACGCGCACCGGTGGGCCGGAGTGTGCGCTGATGCAATCGGCCGGAGCCCAGCTCGCCCGCTTCCACGGCATGCCCAGCGCCTCATGGTCGAGCAGCGAGAGTATGATGGCCGACGCCCAGGCCGCCTACGAGAGCCTGCTCACCGGACTGACCCATGCCATCAGCGGCGTAAGTATCATCTGGGGTATCGGCAATCTCGAATCCACCCGCGTGATGTCACTGGCGCAGATGGTGATAGACGATGAGGTCGCGCGCATGGCCAGCCGCGTGGCGGCAGGCATCGAGGTCAATGAGGACACGATCGCCCGCGATGTCATCATGGAGCTGGGGACGCAGGCGCAATACCTCGGCTGCGACCACACGCTGGCACACTTCCGAGAGCTTGTCGAGCCGCGACTTGCCTATACCGGCGGTCGCGAGGGCTGGGAAGCGGCCGGCAGCATGAGCCTGAGCGAGGCGGCGCAGGCGAAGGTCGAGGAGATCCTGGCCGACGAGCCGCAGACCTTCATTGACGAGGACACCGATGCCGAACTGGCGGCAATCGAGGAGCGCTGGATCGAGAAGCTCGGCGGCTGAGCTGCCCGTTCTGCCCCCCTAGCGATCAGGGCGCGAATAGATCGGTCAGCAGCTCTCCGGCTACCTCCACGATGGTATCCAGGGCCTCGGGAACCAGCTTGGCCCAGTAGCTGGTGTTGACTTCATGGCCTCCGCGGGTCAGGGCCTCGGCCGTCGGTATATAGCCGACGTACTGGGTGGTGCAATGCGCCACATAGGTGAAGCGGGCCGGTGAGGCCATCTTGATGCGCAGTTGCCCCTCGACGAACGGTTCGCCCGGCAAGCCGACGATGGCGGTATCGCCAATCCGCAGGGCCTGCACCTCGTAGTCCATTGCCCCCTGGCGCTGGCGGCATAGTTCGACGCTGACCAGTCCGGCCGCCCGCGTCCAGTCGCCGGCGATTTTCGCGGCTGTCTTGTCATCCCAGGGCGGCACCGGATTCTGCTTCAGGTACTCCTGCGCCCATTTGAGGTCATCAGCAGCAACCTCGCGCAGCGGTATTTCCAGATGCTTGACCCGCCAGTCCAGCGTCGCTTCATCGCTGAATTGCAGGCTTGCGACTACCGGGCCGGTGGTCTCCGCCAGCACCTGCCCCATACGCAGGTGGTCCTCCACATAATCGGGATCGAATGGCGGCCACGGGTTGATATTGCCACAGCAACCGTTGAGCACCAGGGGCACGCACTGCTCGCCATGCGCTTTCTGCATCTCATCAGTCCATGCTCCGGGCCAATCCGGCGACACTATGGGCCTGGGGAAGACGTGCACCGGATGGCAGGTGTAGTGCAGCAGCATTGCGGCGGCCTGCCGGTCCTGATCGCGCAGACACACCACACCCAGCTCCGGGTCAATCGGGCCTTCGAGGTAGCGGATCCAGGTCGGGCCCAGCGGCTCATCCCAGACCTTCGGCCCGGGCATTCCCACGGTGCCGTCGTCTCTGACGGCGCGGCGATTGTGGGCCATACGGCCTTCGATGCCACTGGCTGTCGCGATCTGCATCGGCTGAAGGGCGGCGTCGGCTTGGGCCAAGGCCTCGCTAGCGCGGTCGGCGGCGAAGTCGCTGTAGCTTGCCTGGCCGCCCCGGACCCATTCGTATTCATCAGCAAGGGGCGGGAAATTCTCATCGAGCATGAAGTAGCCTAGCGGCGGCGCGGAATGGGTCTGGGTGGCATGTACCATCACCGCCTCGGGGGCGAAGCCGAGCTTCGCGGCGCCGGCCCTGATCCGCGCCGTATACGGTTCGGTGATAATGGTGGTATCCAGCACCACGATACCCAGCTTTTTCTTGCCGCCGGCCAGCACCAGCGCTTTGGCGTAGGTTGGTTCGAGGATCCGCTCGGCGGGCCGGTGCAGGCCGACAGCCCCGGCCAGATGCGTGCCTAGCTCCGGCGTGATGTCAGTGCGCCCGGCACCGGCGAGCAGTTGCCCGGTCTGTGTCTCTGAATCGTTCACGCGTCGTCTCTCCCTATGCTGTGGCAAAGAGCGCCTTGAGCAGTTGCACGGAGGCGTCGGTGATCATCTCCAAGGCCTCAGGTACCAGACATGATCCCAGCGAGGTGTCGGTCTCATAGCCGCCGCGGTCGAAGGCCTCGCGGGTCGGAACGTATCCGACATAGCCGTTGGACATGTGGGCCAGGAAGGTGAAAGCAGCCGGCGATTCGGCCTTGATGCGCAGTTGGGCCTCAACGAACGGCTCGCCTCCAAGGGCCAGCAGCGCGATATCCCCGATGCGGAAGGCCTGGATTTCGTAGGGGCGTTCCGGCTGGCGCTGGCGCAGCTCGTGGACATCGAGCGCCGCTACCGCATAGTGCCAGGCCCAGTCAACCGCGGTGCGCTCGGCGTCCTTGTAGATCGGTTCGGGATGTTCGGCCAGGAAGCTGCGGGCCTGCTCCAGCTTAGCCTCCGGCACCTCGCGAATCGGGATGCTGAGGCTAGTGGACTTGCAGGCCAGCGGCAGGCCGTCACCATACGCCAGCCGCTGCAGAACCTCGCCGGCGGTCTCGGTCAGACATTCCCCCATGCGGATGGGATCGTCAACCTGATGCGGATCAAGATGATTGGCGTGATGGATATTGCCGCAGCAGCCGTTGATGACCAGGGGGATGGAGTCGGGACCGTGAGCAGCAGCCATCTGCCGCGACCAGGCTCCCGGCCAGCCGGCGCTGATGTAGCGCTTAGGGTAGCCGTGCACCGGATGACAGGTGTGGTGCAGCAGCATCGCCACATTGCGCAGCGGATCGGCGGTGAAGCAGACGACACCGACTTCCGGGTCCATCGGGCCCTCCCGGCACAAAATCTCGTGGCGCATCTGCGCGCTCGGATGCGTCTTGACGGTACCGTCGCGCATGATGAAGCGGCGGTTGAAGGCGACCCGGTCCTCCATGCCCCGGGCGACCCCGACCGACACCGGCTCGAGGCCGGCGAGGGCCTCACCGATGGCCTCAACCACGCGCTCGATGGCAAAGGGATCATAGGCCGGATCGCCGCCCCGGAACCATTCCATCTCAGGGGGAATCAGGCTACATTCGTCCGTGACCAGGTGATGCCCCAGCGAGGGTGCCGCGTGATTCTGAACGACATGCACCATGACGTTTTCCGGGGCGAGGGCGAGTTTTTCGGCGGTCTGGCGGCGAATCTCGGCGATCGAGGCGTCATCTGCAGCCAGCAAGTCGAGCGACAGGACGCACAGCCGCATCGCTTCGGCCTCCAGCACCAGGGCTTTGGCATAGATGGGGTCGAGCACGATTTCAGCGGGCCGGCGGCGGCCGATGTCCCCCGCGATCTGAGTTCCCCTCGGCGGGGTGATGTCAACCTGCGCCGCACCGACCCGTAGCGTGCCGGTCGCTGCAGTTGCGTCTGCCATCAGTGTCATCTCCTTAGCCCGGATAATTCAGACGACGCGTGGCTCGGCCTGTTGCGCGCCTGCTATACCGTCAGCGTCAACTTGCCCTCCGGCAGCCACTGCTTGAGGTAGTCGCTGCTGATCTTCAGCTCCGACAGCAGGTCGGTTTCATTCTTGGTCGAGCCGGGGATGATCTCGGCGATCAGGAAGCTATGGTCCACCGGCTCCAGATACTCGCTAATCGGGCTGTTCTGCGCCTGCTCGTGGCCGGTCTGGATCGCCTCCAGCAGCGGCTCGATCTCGATATGCCCCTTGGCGTTGTATTCATCGGTAAAAGCCCAGTGGTGCGAGCTTTCCGGGGTAGTCTGCTGCAGATGGATGATCTCGGCGAAGGGTGCCAGCCGCCGCGTCCATTCCAGGTAGTCTAGGTCCGCGCCCTCCAGACCGTAGCACATCCCCGCCATGTGCCCCACGTCAACAGTCAGATAGACGGGTATCGCGGGCCGCTGCTGGTTGATCCCGATGAGAATATCCTCGGCCTGCTGGATCGTCCACGGGACCTCGGAGGGAGTGTACATCTGCTCCAGATAAATGGCGCCGATGCCCCTTTCCGCTCCGCCGGCGGTCAGCTCGACGAAGGTATCGCAGAGCCGGTCTATGGCGGCCTGGTAGGCGTCTGCGTCCGCCATGACCTCCACGGAGATGGCATCCCAATGGCCGCCGACGCGGTCGGTGCCCATCGCCAGGGCGATGTCCATGGTCTGGTAGATCCACTGCTTCATCCGCTCGCGGCAGGAGGGGTGGGAATGAGACAGCCCGTGGAAGCGGTGGGTCGCCACCCCGGTATAGACATCGGTGATATGCACGCCGTACTTTTGGGCGGCGGCTTTGACCTCGCCGGCGGTTTGCAGTTGGTATTCGCGGTCGCCGGAGAAGAACGGATCAATCACATCGGCGCAGAACTCGTGGGCGTGATAGCCGGTCTCCTTAGTTAGTCGCATCCAGTTGTCCGGCTGCTCCCAGCGCCGGGTGATGAAGGCGCCGTTTACGCCCAGTTCCAAGGTGACTTGTCGGGACATTCTCGCTCTCCATCTCTCAGGTTATTCAGCGGGCGATGACCAGGATACCTTCTGCTGCTTGCCGTCTATCTCGACGGTCACATCATCGGTCGCCGTGACCTGCAGCTTGCCGGTCTCGTCCAGGCTCAGCGCCGCCCAGTTGTGGATGACGAACTCGTCGCCGGCTTGCAGGTCGAGGTAGTAGAACCTGTCGCCCTCGGCAAAGCCGGCGGAGGACAGTACGTCAACGGTCATCGGCTGGCCGTACTGGGCGTGGGTAATCTGGGTCTGGTGCTTGAAGTCGGCGCTGACCAGTAGCTTGCCGGTGAAGAAGCCGGCTCCGCGGCGCGTCAGGCCACGGGCATAGTCGTGCGGTATCAGGCTGGTGAGCCGCGTGTCGGTCATGGGGTCCTCGTCAAGCATGCCCTCACCGAGCAGGATTCTCTGGTCGCCCAGGTCCAGCATCGCCAGGTCGCCCTCGCGGCGGACACCGTAGATAGTGTAGGCGGTGTTACGCGAGTAGGCCGGGTTGGTGAAGGCCACGGTCTGGTAGTCGAGCCGGCCATCGGTGGGCAAATCGGTATCCACATAGACGAGGTTCTTTTCATAGTCAACCCGCACGATCTTGCCTCGGTACTCGCCGTGGGCGAGTTGCAGCCTGAAGCCCGGGGCCGCCAGCGCGGTCCCAACCAGGTGCGCCTCCACAATCTGATCCGTATCAGTGCGCAGATGGGCAAAGGCTCCGTCCAGCTCCACCGCCTCGAAGCTGGTCTTGGTATCGGGCGCCAGGCTGTAGAAGAAGCGGTCCACCAGGCCGCTCACATGATGGACTGCCAGCGCGGTCGCATCATCCGGCGCGGGCAGCTTGGCGACGGATTTGATAAAGGGCGCGGCTTGGGTGGCGGATTGCTCGGGCTTCTGCTGAGTCAGGTTGATGGCCTTGATGGAGAACCAGGGCTGTCCACCGGTGGCGGCGACGGTGGTGCCGGTGAGGCGATGCCTGCCGGCCGGCAATTCCACCGGGCCCATTATCTGGGTCTCGCCCTGCTTGACCGCTTCATTGTTGAGCACAAGCGGCTCCCCAATCTCCTTGCCATCTACGGAAAACTGCACCGCGCCGTAGTTGGGGGACATATAGGGCGTGAGGACCAGGTAGTAGGCTCCGGCGGCGGGAGTCTCGAGGTCGAAGTGCATTGCGCCGCCGAACTCCTGGGCCTGGAATAGCACGATGCCGTAACTGCCGAGGTACTTGATGACGCCGTCATCGGTACTGACCACTGACATCAGATCGGCGGCTGAGGTCCCGCCGATTGCGACCGGCTCCGGACCATACGGCTCGCGGATGGTGACGAAGGTGCTCTTGAGCGAGTCGCCGTCGGTCTTGCGCCGCGCGATGACGTGCTCGGCCTTCGGGTTGTGGGGATATACCCCGGGGGCCCAGGCATTGATGACCTCGGTGCCTTCCTGCGGTAGCACGGTGAGGCGCATGTAGTTGCCGCCCTCGGGCAGCTTCCAGGTCGCCGACCATGTCCCCGCCGGCGTGCCACTGCGCGGGTGCATCATGAAGCCGAGGCCGTTGGCAGGAGGTGGCCGCCAGTAGGGAGTGTGGGCAACACCGCTGACGTAGCCGTCATTGAGCTGGCGCTCGCCCCAATTATATTCCGGTCCGGCCACCGAGCCTTCCGCGCGTTCACCGAGGGCCAGGCCCGCGAAGCTGATGTCCGTGGAAAGCGAGTGGGCCATGTAGTCATGCTGCCGGCCGCCCGCGACGTTGAAGATGTCCAGCAGATAGCTCTGCGGCCCGTTGCCCACGAGTGCAATCATCCGCCGGTAGAGCTCGACGCCCCGCGAGAAGTAGCACTGGTTGGCGTCGGCATCGGCCACCTGCATCCCCGGCATCGCCGCCAGCAGGTGTAAGCTGCCGCCGGTGTCATCACCCTTGCCGATAAGCTGACAGGCTTCATCCACCAGTACCAGTTGATGTGAGGCGGTCTGCTTGCACCAGCCGACCTGGGTATGGGTCGAACCGTTACCATAGCCGAGGTCGTAGGTAAGCTCATAGCCGAGGCCGAAGTAGTTGATATTGAGATCATCGTAGTGGCCGTGGTTGAGTACCGGCCCGTAGCGCAGCAAGCACGCTTGAGCCATCTTGCTGCGTGGAGTGCGCAGAATCACCATGCCCTTCTGCCCCATCAGGTACGTCTCGGACAGCATCCGCTGCAGTCGCTGCGGGATCGATGCGCTGGTCTGCGGGACGCCGTCGGCATGGAATAGCAGCCACTGCTTGTCGCTGGAACCGGCCCGGACCTTGTCCAGATTCCCGTCCGCGAAGAAGTCAACCAGGGCGGCGAATTGCGCCTCCACCTGGGGGTCCGTCGTGCGCAGCGCGATCCGCTCGGCGTACAGGTAGTCCGTGGCATCAAACATCCGCTCCGGTGGGTAAGCGTGCGTGCTGTCCGGGCCGCAGTCGCCATAGCGCGGCCAGTGCCCGGTGCAGTCCATGGCCAGCTTCGGCAGCACGTAGAAGGCGCGGAAAGCCGGGTCATCGTAGAGGTTGAGCCCGTCGGGGTACTTTGCGCTCCGGTAGTTGCACAACGGCTCGGCGAAAGTCAGATACAAATCGCGGCTGTGCAGGGCATAGCACAGAGCTGTCTCGGTGTAGCGACCATTGCGGTCCGCGTTGTTGTGGACCATCGCATAGATGCCATACGGGCCCTCGACCGCCCAGTCCACATAGGCCTCGATGCCCAGCAGGCAGCCGACCGCGAGCGCGCCGCGTATGTAATCAGCCTCCCCGTTGTTCATCCCGCCGGCAAGCGACTGCTCGTAGCAGTACCACGCCCCGTTCTTCATCATGTTGGTCTCGATATTCTCGCGCCGCGTTACACCCTCGACAAAGGATGGCTCGTCGAGCGTCGAGCTGTTGTAAATGGCGTCATAGAAGGCGACCAGGGTGACTAGCACGCGCGCAGTCTGGTACTGTGGCCGGCACAGGCGGCCGGTATTGTGGCCGGAGGGATAGTCCCAAGACCCGACCGTGCAATGCGGGTATATCTCTGCCAGGGCGTCGAGGAGTACCGCGCAGGTCTCAGCATAGTTCTCTTCACCGGTGATGGTGTAGGCGAGAGAGAGCTGGCTGCACCATTTCTGGTAGGTCTCGACGACCCAGGCGTTGTAGGAGCCGATGAAGTAGTGGATGCGGCCGTCCTCGGCGACATAGCCGGTGCCGTCGTCGGGATGGTCCTCGTCCGGCAGTATGTGGCCGTTGCGGCATTTGACGGTGCCGGGGCGGTCGAAGCTGCAGTTGGCGCCGCCCCAGGTGCCCCATCCCGCCGAACAGATCGGACAGCCCGTCGAGCCATAGGCGAAAGCAGCTCCCTTCTCCGGGCAATTGTCGTGTATCCATTCAGGGTCTTTGTCCACCACGGTGTCGGCGGCGGCGATGATATTGGCCGCATAGGCCTTGGCCCAGTCATGCTTCTCAACGTTTGTCTTCGCCCGCTCCACATCATCCGGCGTGATATAGACACAGGGATGGACCTCGCGGCCGGTCTCAGTCAGCTCCACGTGCTTCCACCTTTCCTTGGGCGGTACTCTGATGGCGATCTGTTGGTCAGGATCATGAAACGCCATCATTTCGCGGGCGGCATAATAGACCTTCTCTGCGTAGCTCTCCACGATATTTACCTGGAACCCTTCGGTGACCTTTTCCGGGAAGCGGATGGTGAATACTCCGGGCCGATCCTCAAGCTCCTGGCTGACCGAGCTGCCGTCGGAGAACCCGATTTCGACCCGCTTCCAGTTGGTGTATATGCTGGGGTTCTCGGCCACCACCAGGATCACAGTGTCCAGCTTGGCCGGCTGGGCGAAGCTGACCTTAATCCACTGGGGGAGCTTGCGATTACTCCCGCTGGCCCACCAAGTTCCCCAATCCTCATCATTCAGCGATTCATACGAGTACTTCTGCCCGGGCTGGCCGGCTGCCGAGGAGACCTCGATCTGTGCTTTGGCAAGCAGATTGGCGCCCTCTTGGTACTTGATGACCGTGCGCACAGGCTGAGCCGCCGCAACGGCACAGATGCCCAGTGCCAGCGCGCAGACTGCGGCAAGAACCGGAATGGTGCGCATCTTGATTCCTCCTTGGGTATTGCCTAGGGAACAGCGAGACCGCTTCGCTGACAACGCGCGAGCATAGCCAGCGGGGGGCCGCCGAAATGATAGATGCCGTAGGGTGTGGAGCCTCCTGATCCGCTGGCGGCTTGGCGTCAAGGCTGCTCGCTCAGCGTCCAGTACGTTCGCCCGCCGTAGCTTCTCGCCACCCAAGTGTCGTGGTCCAGCCACTTGGCGTGCCCGTCAACGAAGGCGGCGTTGACCCCACCGTGGTGCCAGCCGGGATAGAAGTAGTGGTAGGGGCTGGCCGGGTTCGTCCAGATGTAGTTCCAGCCGTGCTTGTAGGTGCTGTCGGTCGGCCCATCGCACAGCAGCATGAACTCGGCGGGCACCTTGAACTCCGCCAGCCTGACCCCCTCATACATGGTGCCGGCGCGCGGCGGGTCGAAGTAGTCGCCCGGCATGTAGCCGCAGTACTGGTTGTAGCCGTAGTTCTCGGTGCGCACGGGATCGCTGGGACAGACGAAGATCTTCTCGTTTTTCACATAAGGCTGCAGCGGCCCGTCCGGCCACTCGTTCCAGAAGACCAGATTCTTCAGCCGCATAAACGGCAGCGTTTCGTTGTAGTCTTGGGCGTACATCATCACCGCCAAGGCCTGCTGCTTGACATTGGACAGACAGGCGGCGCTGCGGGCCTTCTCGCGGGCGCGGGCAAATACGGGAAAGAGAATCGCCGCCAGGATCGCGATAATCGCGATCACAACCAGTAGCTCTATCAGAGTGAAACCGCCTTTTAGCATAATATCTGCCCTCTCTTTCGTTAAGTCTTATTGGCAGGCGTTGCCGCACCGTAACACCTGCCAGACGCGCAGAGCTTTACTTCGTGTGGCTGCCGACCGATTCCTTCTCCCTTGCAGGTGCAGCTTCGATGTCAACGAATGATAGCTATGCAGGTGTGATGCAGGCAAGCCAGGAGGATATGGTCCAACATGCACAAACCCAACGCCAGTCTCCATCGCCGCTTCGAGGACCTTCTGGACGCGGCTCAGCCATCTCTCAGCTTTGCTGACTATCATGGTGGGGCGCAGGATTGGCAAGATGAGTTGCGCGCCCAGTTGTCCGACCTGCTGGCGGTTGACTATGAGGGTGGGCCGCTCGCAGTCGAGCTTGTCAGCAGCCGCGATATGGGTGAGTATGTCCGCGAGTATATCCGCATGACCGCGCCGGACGGGGTGGTGCTGCCGGCGTACCAGTTGGTGCCGAAGGACCTCAGCGAGCCGGTCGGAGCCGTCTTGTGCCTGCACGGTCACGGCCCCGGCAAGGTCATCCCCGTCGGCATCGAGCAGGATGTCAGGGGCCGTGCCATCGAGATAAAGGGCGAGCGCGACTATGCGGTACAGGCCGCTGCGCAGGGCTATATCGCCATTGCCCCGGACCAGCGCGGCTTCGGGGAGCTAATGCTGGAAGATGACCTCGAGGCCGACCGCGGCTGTAGCTGCCAACAGCTTTCGCAGAGGGCGCTGATGGTGGGCAAGACCGTCCTCGGCATGAGGGTATATGACAGCATGTGCTGGCTCGACTATCTGCGCAGCCTGGATCAAGTCAACGGCGACAATATCATGGTAACCGGCCAGTCCGGCGGCGGGACGGTAACGCTGTTTTCGGCGGCGCTAGATCCGCGTTTCGCCCAGGCCGCGCCAAGCTGCTATTTCTGCACCTTCCGCGCCTCGATCCTGGCGATGCTGCACTGCACCTGCAACTATGCCCCGGGGCTGCTGAACCTGTGCGAGATGTACGATGTCGCCGGCCTGATCGCGCCTCGGCCCATGCTCATAATCGCCGGCAAAGAAGACCCCATTTTCCCCATCCAGGGCGTCTATGCGGCATACGAGAGGCTCGCAGCTATCTATGACGCCTTCGGGGCCAAGCACAACCTCGAGCTATATGTCGGGGAGGAGGGCCACCGCTATTACCAGGCGCGGGTCTGGGACTTTTTCGCCGAGCACGCGCAGTAACCTCAATTGTCCACCAGCCCGTAGGTCGGGCTTTCTAGCCCGACGCCTTTGCCATTAGAATTGCCGCCAGGCTGGAAAGCCTGGCCTACGCGAACTACAGGGCGTGATTTTGGCGATAGTCATCAATGACCCACTGTAATGAGCCAACGACCTCGGGCTGGAAGCTGAGAACTGAGGAAGCTAAGCCTCCTCAGTTCTCACCTGAGCTTTGGGAACAGCCCAAAGCTCAGGCCGAGCTACGCGTCTTGTCATCAACTATGCGGGCTGGGCGGCTAGGCACTTCCTAAACCAGGCTGAAGTTTTTTGCCGGAGGGGGCACCCGCTGCTTCGCAGTGGGTCCGGGAACCGGCTTTTTTTCAAAAAAGCGGGTGCCCCGCACGCCGTTCCCTAGATAATCGAGGCTAGAGCCTCACCTCGATGCCCTTGGCCGCCAGCTCCTGCTTCACCTCG
>Ga0180431_10000137_pt1 | contig 94703 bp, 88 predicted proteins | sample SS_ome_11_FD_132459 | JGI IMG/M metagenome (GOLD analysis project Ga0180431, IMG submission 132459) | Hypersaline lake sediment archaeal communities from the Salton Sea, California, USA - SS_1_MS_1 metaG | ecosystem: Environmental > Aquatic > Non-marine Saline and Alkaline > Hypersaline >...
ATCGCTTCCTCCTCGGTGCCGAACTACTCGGCGTTTTGTTGATGTCCGAAGATGGTAGCGATGGTCGTTCTTTCTGTGCTCACCTCACTGCGCTGTCAATACACCACGTCTGTGGACTCTAACATGATGTCCTGATCGGCTACGCCCATGCGCGCGACGTGAAGGACCCACCGGTCGACGTGTTCGCCGGCTATGCGGTCCATCCGGCGTACGATAAGGCTTCGTGGGTGTGGGATGATCTGTTTGACTGGCTCGACGCCGAGGCGCGTCGTGTGATCCCCAAGGCACCAGATGATGCACGGATTGCGCTCGTCGCCGGCGCGTCGGATGAGGATGCGACAGAACAGCAGGAACTCGAGCGGCACGGTTTCGAGCACAACCGTACGTTCCTCCGAATGCAGACTGACTTCGCATCGATCCCACGGTCGATGAGTGAGCCGCCACCTGGAATCTCTATCCGCACGCTTGTCCCGGGCGCAGACGACGAACCGTTCGTCCGTGCCCATCGCGAAGCGTTTGCCGATCACTACGGACATCTTGAACAGCCGTTCGAGACGGACCTCGTGGAGTGGCGCCGCCTGATGACCGAGGATGACTTCGATCCGCAGCTGTGGCTCCTCGCCTGCGACCAAGCGGAGGACACTATCGCTGGCTTCTGCATCGCCTATGCCGAGGCGCCCGGCGACGCATCCCGAGGCTTGATCGATGAACTCGGCGTTCGTCCGGCGTGGCGACGGCGCGGCATTGCGCAGGCACTCCTATCACGTGCGTTCGATACGCTCCGGCAGGCAGGCGCCCACGGCGCGGTGCTGACGGTCGACTCGAAAAACCGAACCGGAGCGACCACGCTGTACGAGAACGTCGGGATGCACTCGGTGCGGGTGAACCACACCTACGTCAAGCAGCTACGCCCGGGGATCAACCTGGTAGCGCAGTGATCGCCGTGGGGCCGCCCCTCGCCGGGCGGCCCCACACGCATTCGTTCGTTCCACGAACTGTTCGAATCCGTTCCTGTTGCGATGTTTCCCGCCATTCGGTACCGTGCCCTGCACGCCAAGCGGAGCACCAAAGGAGGCGCCGATGGACCTGTTTCAGACGATGCACAGCCGAAGGAGCGTTCGTCGCTTCAGCGACGAACCGTTGACCGAAGCCCAGCTCGAACGGCTGTTTCGCGCCGCGATGTCGGCGGCCAACTCCGGCAATCAGCAGCCGTGGCGGTTCGTCGTCATCGATGATCCGACGCTTCGCGATACGATCGGCGCGCTCGAGATCGAGCGCGGACCGTACCATGTCTCGCCCCAGCTCGTCGTCGTGTGTGCCGACATCGGCGCGATGCAGTGGAAGATGCACTGGCTCGCCGACTGCGGCGGCGCAATCCAGAACCTCCTTCTCGCCGCGCATGGAATGGGACTCGGCGCGGTGTGGCAAGAGCTGTACCCGTACCATCGACGTGTTGCGGAGGTTCGGCGCCTTCTCGGCATCCCCGATACGGTGTATCCGATGGCCGTCGTCGCTGTGGGGCATCCCAGCGATCGGCCGGAGCCGGCCGATCGGTACGATCCGGCAAAGGTCAAGCGGAACCACTGGTAGTTCGCACGCTCTCTGTCTTGTGTGGCCTATCATCACGCCGACGGATCTTCCTGCGTCCGAGGACAGGATGCTCAAACGGTTGGGATCGCGCCCTGCTGCACCGCATGGAGCGCCATCGATCCGCTTGCTCTGCCGAATCGGCGTCTTCTATACTCCCCCCCATGGCTAGCAGAGATCAGAGCGCGGTGTCCCCGGATTGGACGCCGTCGCGTGTCTCCGAGTCGCTTGATCAGGCCTTCATTGCCTTGTTGGCGCTTGCCCTGTTCGTCGTGCCGTTGTTGACATGGCCCGGACTCGGCGATCCGACCATCCCCAAGACGTCTGCCCTGCTCATCGCAATCTTCCTGCTAACCGTCGTTTGGGGCGTGCGCCTCTGGAAGCGCGATTCCGGTCCCGTGCAGCTGCCATGGATACTCCTGCCGGTGGTCATTCTTGGATTGGCTGCCCTTCTCTCGCTTCTGGCAGCCGTCGACCGCCATGAGTCACTTCACAGCTTGATTGTCGGCGCCCTGCATATTCAACTGCTGGTCATGATCGCCACGACGGTGCGGAGCGAACGGGAGACTCACCTGCTCCTTGGGTCGCTGCTCTCTGCAGGCGTTCTCGCGGGGCTGTATGGCCTTCTTCAGCACCTTGGTGTTGCTTCGAGTTCTGTGGAGACCTTCACCCAAGCGCGGATGGTATCGACGTTCGGGCAAGTGAACTACCTTGGCGGCTTCGTTGCCTACCTGATCTTCCCGTCGGCAACGCTTCTTCTGACCGGGGGGAAACTCGTCAAACGGATGGTCGCCCTCTTCGCAAGCCTGTTCATGATCGCCATGTTGGTCGTGGTGAATCAGATGGGTACCCTCCTTGGGTTGCTCGCGGGAAGTTTTGTAGCTCTGGTTGTCGGTTCGATCGGCCTCGGAAAGGGAAGGAGAGCTCCCCGAAGGCTCCTGATCTTCTTTGTCTGCATCGCCGTGTTTGCGACGGCAACGGCCACGTGGCGCAGCCTTCCCAGCCCGTCGGCTGGCGAGCCAACGCCAACTGGCGATGAGCCTTCGATCCTGTCCTTTCAGCCTCTTCAAGGCAACGCAATCGACGAACGTCTCCTATTCTGGACCGCCGGGCTGCGGATGCTAGCCGAGCACCCTATCACTGGCGTCGGGCTCGGTAACTACAGATCTCTCTACACACCGTATGAGGTCAAGGTTCGCGCGTCACACAAGGGCAGCAGGTTCGACTCCGTCTCCAGGCGGACCGAGGTCGCGCACAACGACTACATCCAGATTGCCGCCGAGCTGGGCATCGGAGGCGTTGTTGGAGTCGTTGCCTTCTTGGCTGTCTTCGTGTGGGCGCTTTGGACACGTGTTCGCCGCGATACACGCGAATGGACTCATCGAACCTCCGGCTTCCTTCTGCTCTCGGCCGGTATCGTGACGATCCTGGCGCACGCCCTGGTCAGCTTTCCAATGGTCATTCCGTCCTCCCGTCTCGTGATGGTTGGGCTCCTGGGTCTCCTGTTCTGCCCCTACTTCGGGGAGCATGGATCGCTGACGCTTGTGCTCCCACATCCCGCTCGAAGAGCCATGGTGGTCCTTCTCGTCTTGCTCAGCTCTATCGGCGCCGTGCTCGCCGCTCGCGATCTGGGAGGATTCCTGCTGTTCGCGCGAGGACGTGAACAGCTGCTTCTCGGAGATAGCGCCATGGCGGTAGAGACGCTTTCCAGAAGCGTCTCCCTCAGTTTTTCTCCGAAGTGCGCCGTTTACTATCTAGGGATGGCTCAGGCACAGTCTGGAAAGTATGAGAATGCCTTCAGCAGCTTTGAGCGCTGCCTCGCATGTTGCCCGGCAGATCGCGTTTACTTCTTCTACGCGGATCTTGCATCGCAACTCGGCAAGATTGAAGCAGCACGTGCTGCAATCTCCACGCTTCTGGCAACCGTTCCCTCTGCCGAACTCGCAACGCCGGCACGGATCCTCCAGGCGCAGATCGAGCGTCGCGCCGGGGACAGCACTGCAGCTATCGCCTTGCTGCAGGAGTTCCTTGAATCGGAGCCGTCTTGTTGGGAAGCGCAGGCCGAGCTGGGGCGGATGCATCTTGAGGATGGAAGAGAGATCGATGCTCACGAGCACTACCAGGCGGCGCTCGCGCAACTCGATGTCGAGATCGAGGAGCTTGAAGGCGACCTTTTCTCTGCCTCGGCGCTTGGATCAAACGCTCGTGCCGCGCTTCTGTCGAAGCTTCGCGCGCTCGAGTCCGAGCGTAACCGCATACGCAGAACGCTTCACAATCTCGCTGAACTTGACGGCTAGTGGTTCTCGATCGCATGGCCCGCGCATTGGCCATAGCGGAATCGCATCCATCCATTACGGTCCCGGCCCTCCATCGGATCTCTGATGCCGCGGCACTTGAACGTGCCTCCGTCCATTGCTACACTGATCCATCCAAACCGGCCCTTCCGGGCCATCTCGGGAGGTAGCGACAACATGAGGATGCTAGCCACCTAGGGCCCTCGCGGCCCACCGTTCGGCACGCCGCTGGCACAGCAGCATGCCGTCACACCACGGAGCCACCCGGTTCCGTTCATCGATTTATCGAGCAATCTGCATGTCTCGTGATCGTTGGCGAAATCAGAAGCTCCAACAACGAACTCAATGAGTTCTCTATCGGCCGGTTTGCTTCATTCACCCGAAGAGCCAGAACCAGGGAGTTGTCATGCGTACTACAGCACTCGAGATCGAGGGCGTTCGCAAGCTTTTCGTCCGTAAGGACCAAACGAAGCGTCACCGCGGGCTTCGGAGCCACAAGAGCAAGGAAGAAGTCGTCGCCCTCAGGGAGATCGACTTGACGATCAAGCAAGGGGAAGTATTCGGCGTTCTCGGTCCGAATGGGTCGGGAAAATCCACGTTGATCCGCCTCGTATCGACGCTCCTGCTTCCCGACAGCGGGGCACTGCGTGTGTTCGGCCATGATGTGGAACACGACCCGTTCGCCGTCAAGCGGCTGATCAATCGAGTGTCTGTGGATGCGGCTTTCTTCAAGAAGTTCTCTCCTATCGAGAACCTGATGTACGCCGCGCGACTGTACGGCATGAATGCCGGCGAGGCGAAGCTCAAGATGCGCTCCATTCTGAAACGACTCGGGCTGAAGGAGGAGACCTTCGACAACCCAATGGAGCACATGTCTCGCGGGATGCAGCAGAAGGTCGCTGTGGCGCGAGGTTTTCTGACGTCACCGGTCTTGCTCTTGCTCGACGAGCCGACAACCGGCCTCGATCCTCACTCGAAGCGGGACGTCCAAGCGTTCGTTCGCGAGATTCGTGACACGCACGACGCAACGATCCTTCTGACGACGCACGACATGGATGAGGCCGATCGCCTGTGCGATCGAATCGCAATTATCGACGAGGGCCGAATCGTCGCGCTCGATACGCCTGAGGGGTTGAAGACCCTTATTCCATCAAGCAATGGCGACAAGCAGACACTGGAAGACGTGTTCATCGCGCTGACAGGCCGCGGATTCGAGGAAGCCGAGGCGGCCGAGAAGGTGGCCTCATGAGCTTGCTTATCCGTGAGATGCGTGGCGCGTATGCGTTCGTCGAACGCAACATCAATCTTATCCGGCGCTACTGGGGATGGGAGATCGTCTGGCTGATCTACTCGCTAACCAACGCGCTGGCGATCACGTATATCGGCAATGGTATGAGCGCCATTTCCGGGCAGGAGATCGATACCCAGTATGTCGTGACCTACCTGCTCGTGGGCGCGCTCATCTGGCAGTACCTGTCGGTCATCTTCTATGCGATCAGCGAAATGATCGCCTGGGAGCGCTGGGAGGGAACCATCGAGTACACGTTCATGGCCCCTGTCTCTCGGCCAACGCATCTGATTGGCACCACGCTGTTCGCGATCGGCTACGGCGTGGTACGGACGCTTGTTATTCTGGGGATCGTGGTCGGTTTTTTCCGCCTCAATCTCGGAGGTGCTAACCTGCTTGGCGCCGTCCTGATGCTGCTGGCCGGAAGCGTATCGTTCGTTGGACTCGGGATCTTCGCTGCAGTGCTGCCGCTTCTTTACCCGGAGCGTGGCGCACAGATGACCAATGCCGCTGCGGCGATTCTCCTGTTGGTCTCCGGCGTCTATTACCCGATCGAGACGCTTCCCGGTTGGCTGCAGCGGATCGCTGCCGCGTCGCCCGCCACGTACGTAATCCAGGGGATGCGCGCCTGCCTTCTCGACGGGCGATCCACGGGGACGCTTCTGCCGACGATCTTCACACTGATCGGCATCGGTGTGTTTGTGATTGCCATCGGGTTGGTGATCTTCCGGTATGTCGAACGGTATGCCAAACGGGCTGGACGGCTGAAGCGATCCGGCTGAATCCGGATCGCCTCAATCCTCGGCCCTTGTGCTGCCCGGCGGACAGTACAAGCCGAATGTCTCGGAGGATTGGCGCACGGCATTCCCCCGGCGTGTGACGAAGCGTCCGTACTACTGTTGTGCGCGTGCACCAACAGCCACTCCGATGGATCTTCAAACGGAAGAAGGGATCAGCTTTGGCTGATCCCTTCTCCCAGGATCGGGTACTTGGCCAGCGCCAAGCGCCTGGACTAGAGATGCTCTTCAACCTCTTCCAGGAAAGTGGCAGCCTTTTCCTGAGAGATCGCGTTGTACAGCGGGAATTCCTCGCCGATCGACTCGGACAGAACTTGGTCGAGGATCCGCTTCGCGTCCTCCCACATTTCGCGCTGCATGAGATAGTACTCGACAAAGAAGACGCGGTTCTCGAAATACTCATCTACAGTTGGATCGAACTCCCCAAGTTCGGGACAGATGTCGCAGTCCCACTCGGCGCAGATCTCCGGTTCGTCCACGATGTGGCAGAAGTAGCCAAGCGAGCGGGTGAACGTCTTTCGGTAGTAAATGATGACAGCCCTTGGAAGTCCCGCCCAGAAGGCTCCCAAAGCGCGGTATGACCCGTACGCCATATACGTTTCATCAAGCTCAAGGCAACGCTTCGAGATAGCGTCCGTCTGGTGCGTGATGAATGCCGCAACAGCTCGAACGGGGTTAAATTCCCCCCAACGAAGCCAGTTGGCGCCCGCCCAGTAGAGCGCATCGATATCGGTTTCCTGGTTCACAGCCTCGACGAATTCTTCCCATGAGTCTCCCGGGGTGCCTTCGATGGCTACGAAGTCCGGGTTCATGCGTAGACTCTTGAAGCCCCAGTTTCTTCCCTTCATGTAGGTGTTGCGCTCTTCAGGGTCGCCGGCGAGGAATGCATCGGCAAGGGTGTAGTACGTCTGCGAGAGCTTGTTGACAATGTCTTTGTGCGCCAGATCGACGTCGAAGTTGGTGACATCCATCTCTGCTTTCTCATCAAGCTCATCGGGAACAGCAAGGGCACCTCGGAAGGCCTCGAGCATCGACTCAAGCGTTGCTCGTCCCTCATCGCTGTAGGGAATCATGATGTCGCTTCCTTGGAACAGAGCCACCGCCTCGTCGACCGTGATCGCCATGGCAGCTCCACCACCGACCAACAACACCAACATCGTGAACAGCAGGAGTTTCCTCATCCTTTCGACCTCCTAGGGACTGATGCGACCCACTATACTGAAACGCCTGGAGCCCGACAAACGCCGGATCCGTCGACTGCTGCATCAGGTTGGATCGCTCCAGGCCGTGTGATATCCTTCGCACCGTCGTAGCCATTGCTGCTGGGTCAGCAGACGAAAGGAGGAGGATCCTATGGCCAAGGTCGATCAGGACCTGTGCGTCGGTTGCGGTTTGTGCACGCAGGTTTGCGCCGATGTGTTTGAGATGAACGCCGAAGGCAAGGCTGTCGTCATTGAGGGGGCCACCGCCGACTGCGTCCAGGACGCTATCGATCAGTGCCCGGTGGGTGCAATCACCGCCTAGGCATTGGATGTTCTGTGAGCAAATCCACGTGGGGAACGCTTCATGTGAGCGTTCCCCGTTTCTTTCCGGGAGCATGTCGACACATCGGTCTCAGTGCGCCCATCCAATGGAGATCCCTGGGAGCTACCGGCCTCTCGTTGGCGATGTTGCCGTTTCCTGCTAGGATACGCGCGGTGAGCTATCGTGAGTGAGCAAAGAGTCGGGCTGGCGCTCTCCAGCGGTGGAGCGCGCGGCGCGGCGCATGTTGGGGTCCTGAAGGTTCTTGCTGCACATGAAATCCGGCCTGATGTAATCGCTGGATCAAGCATGGGCGCGCAAGTGGGAGGTCTTTTCGCATGTGGTCTTCCGCTCAACGAAATGGAGTCATTGTGGCGATCGAGTTCGTTTAGACAGGTCTTCAGAACCCTCCTGCCAACCATCCCATGGTCGGGTTGGAGTTCAGGAAGCGGGATCACGCGTCTCCTGAGGAAGCTAATCGGAGATCCGCAGATCCAAGAGCTATCTGTACAGTTCGCCGCTGTGGCCACCGATCTTCAATCGGGCCAACCAGTTCCCATTACTAGCGGCTCGCTCGTGGAAGCAATTCGCGCAAGCATTTCAGTGCCTGGTCTGTTCAACCCGGTCTGGATCGACAATCACCTGCTGATAGACGGCGGTGTGTCCAATCCAGCTCCCGTCGATATCGCCCGTCAGCTTGGCGCTGATCTGGTCATCGGCGTGGATGTTCTCGTCGATCCGGCGGAAGTGGAGTTCTCCGGCATTCCGTACATCGAGGCAAGAGCACGGGATCTCGCCCGTGCCGAGGGGCCTGGATCGCCTTCCGGGAACGGTCGGAAATTCCACCCGAGCGTTTTCGCCGTGTTGTTTCAGATGTCAACCGTCTTCCAGAAACGTCTCGCTGATCTTCAGCTCTCGACCAACCCTCCGGATATCCTGATACGTCCTGACTTCTCCGCCGATCCTCCATGCTACAGCGATGTTGGCTGTGGAATCGAGGCAGGCGAAGAGGCCGCTCGTCAAGCGCTTCCGAAAATCCTGCAGCTCCTCGACCGCTAGGATACGATGCACACTAGAGCCGACAAGCACCGCAAGAGGACTATTCACGCGCAAATCGCACTTGGCATTGTTGCCGTCTCATTTGGAGCGATTTTCGCACGCCTTGCCGGCGAGGCGTCGGCGTTTGCCATTGCCGCATGGCGATTGACGCTTGCGGCAGTCGTGCTTGCCCCATTCGCGCTGTTTCAAAGCCCTCGGACGATGGATCGGGCCAATCTGATCCGGTCGATCATCAGCGGCAGTGCGCTGGCGTGTCACTTCGTCCTTTGGATTTCCTCGCTTGAGTACACGACAGTCGCCAGCTCGGTGCTGTTCGTGTCGACGCATCCGATCTTCGTCGGGCTGGGATCGCTTCTCTTTCTCCGCGAGCGACTCTTACGCCGGCTTGTGATCGGTATCCTCCTTGCTGTGGCTGGCGGAGCATTGATCGGCTTCGGGGACTTCCGCTTCGGCGGAGCGGCGTTGCGGGGAGATCTACTCGCCTTGGGCGGCGGGGTGACAGCGGCGATCTACATGCTAATCGGCCGGCGCGTTCGTCGGACCGTATCCCTTCCCGAATACGTCGCCACAAGCTACGGAACGGCGGCAGTGCTTGTCCTTCTACTCTGTTGGATCACGCAAACTCGCTTGGTGGGGTTCGCCGCGAGCACGTACGGCTATCTTCTGCTCCTGGGATTGATCCCCCAACTGATCGGGCATTCAACAATCAACTGGGCTCTCAAGCGACTCTCGGCGCCACGTGTCTCCCTGTTCGTTCTTGGCGAGCCGGTGGGGTCCACGCTTCTCGCGATGATTCTCTTCCGAGAATACCCCGGTGGGTTGAACCTTCTCGGAGCCGCCATCATACTCATCGGGATCTACATCAGCCTGAGGACCGAGGAGGCGCAAAATGTCAACCAACCCTGAACGCGGCCGAGCAAAGATAGACTGGGCTTCGGCACACATGCCGCTGCTCAATCGGATCCGATCGTCCTTCGTGGATGATCTTCCGTTCTCCGGCAAGCGGATCTCGATGAGCATCCACCTGGAGGCGAAGACGGCCTGTCTGGCGATCCTCCTCCGAGATGGTGGAGCGGACGTGTGGGTCACCGGGAGCAATCCGCTCTCGACGCAAGACGATATCGCCGCAGCACTTGCCGAAGAGGATCGAATCACCGTGAATGCCAAGCACGGCGCGTCCGCGGCGGAATACACCGAGGATCTTCGAAGGACGCTCACCTGCCAGCCACATCTGATTCTGGATGACGGCGGAGATCTTGTCGCTCTGCTCCATGAGGACCCACAAGAGAGTGTGATCGGCGGCTGTGAGGAGACGACAACAGGTGTTGGACGCCTCCGAATGATGGCGAAAGAAGAACGTCTCCTGTTCCCGATGTTTGCGGTCAACGATGCCAAGATGAAATCACTGTTCGACAACCGCTATGGAACCGGGCAATCCGTGTGGGACGGAATCTTCCGTTCGACGAATCTCCTGATTGCCGGCAAGAGTGTCATTGTGGTCGGCTATGGATGGTGCGGACGGGGGATCGCTCTTCGTGCGTCTGGCCTCGGCGCACGCGTGACCGTGTGCGACGTTAATCCAATCAGTGCATTGGAGGCTTGGATGGAGGGGTTCTCGGTCGCACCGATCGCCGAGGCGATTCGCACCGCGGATTTGGTGATCACCGCGACAGGCTGTGCCGATGCCGTTCCCGAACAGGCACTGAAAAACGCGAAAGATGGGCTTGTCCTCGCCAATGCGGGGCACTTCAATGTCGAGATTCGGCCGGATGCGCTTGCGTCACTCGCTCAATCGCACAAGACCGTGCGGGATGGCGTCGAGCAATATGAGCTGCCTGATGGGCGGCGTTTGCACCTGCTCGGTGAAGGCAGGCTGGTCAATCTTGCGCTTGGTGATGGTCACCCGGTGGAGATCATGGATCTGTCATTCGCAATCCAAGCGCTAACGCTTCGGCATCTCCTTGATGAATCGCCGTTGGAACCTGCTGTCTATGCCGTCCCATCCGAGATCGATGAGCACGTTGCACGACTGAAGCTTGAGACGCTCGGTGTTCACATTGACTCGTTGACACAGGCTCAGAAGATGTATCTTGGACTCGATGGGGACTGAGAACAGACATCGAACAGGCGACAAGGTACAATCCGAGTCCCAGGGGTGACATTCATGCCAAACCGAGGAATAAGGAGAAAGGGCTTGGCTGTACTGCTTCCAGCAGTCCTCCTCGTGCTTGCACTCGCGGTCGGCGGCAAGCAGCAGGCCAATGGAGACCTGTTCGCGCCCATCTATCAGATCTACCAGTACATCCAAAGCTACTTCTATCAGCCAGAGCGAATCGATGACCAACAGGCGCTGTATGGGGCAATGAAGGGTGTCGTGCAGCATCTGAACGATCCGTACAGCGAGTTCCTCGATCCAAACGATCGGCAACGCTTCGACGAGAGCCTCTCGGGAGAGTTCAGCGGTGTCGGAATCGAACTGTCGATCGTCGATAGCGTAATCACCGTGATCACGCCGCTGGTCGGGACACCGGCGGAGGCGGCAGGCGTGCTCGCAGGCGACCAGATTCTCAGAGTCGACGGAGATTCCACCGAGGGCATGACGCTCACCGAAGCGGCGATGAGAATCCGTGGAGAAACCGGGACAATCGTGACCCTCACCGTTCGGCATGATGACGGTTCTGTTGAGGACATCTCCATCGTTCGCGATACGATCATTCTTGAGGCCGTCAAGAGTGAGTTGCGTGCCGATGGTCAGATCGCATACATCCGCTTGTATCGGTTCGAACAGGATACGACAACCGGGCTCGATGCTGCGCTCACATCGTTCGATCTCGACAGCTTGACTGGATTCATCCTCGACCTCCGAAACAATCCCGGTGGCCTTCTGAATGAGGCGATTTCCGTTTCCAGTCGATTCGTCGACGATGGGGTTCTCCTCATCACTCAAGATCGCCTGAGCGACGAGAAGAAATACCACGCTAGGGGAAATCGGGTTCCGAATCTCCCCTTGGTCGTCCTGATCAATCGAGGCTCCGCCAGCGCATCGGAGATCGCAGCCGGAGCAATTCGCGACAACGATATGGGTATCCTTATCGGCGAGAAGTCATTCGGGAAAGGGGTATTCCAGCAGTTGATCGAGTTCCCGGACGGCTCGGCGTTGAAGATCACTGCCGGGGAATACCTCACGCCAGATCGGAAGATTGTCAACGAGATCGGCCTAACGCCGGATATCGTGGTCGAAGAGGACCAGGATCCCGTGGATGTCGCGATTGCGTGGATTCTCGATCATACCGGTACCGAAATGCCCATCGACATCGACGCCGAAACCGCGCAGGTCCCATGAGATTCGCCGTCCTTGGAGCAGGGGGATGGGGAACGGCGTTCGCTCGCCTCCTTGCGATCAGCGGACACGAGACCGTCCTATGGGCACGTGATGCGCGGCAAGTTGAGTCCATTGTTGCAGCTCGACAGAACACGAAGTACCTCCCGGGAGTGGAACTCCCGCTAGCTCATCTCAGGGTGACCGCTGATCTGTCGGAAGCCATCACGGAAGACGTCCTTGTATTCGCCGTGCCGTCGTTCGGTGTGGCCAAGCTGGTGGAGAGAATCAGCCCACTGGTAGGCACGGCTCCGGCGATCGTCAATCTTGCGAAAGGAATTGACCGCGATACGCAGCAAACGATGTCCGAGGTAATTCGGGACGTGCTTCCGAAGGCCAAGGTATTCACGCTCTCGGGGCCAAGCCATGCAGAGGAGGTCGGCAAGGACATTCCGACAGCCGTCGTCCTCGCCGGACCTGATCTTGTCCTCGGACAGCAACTTCAGCATGAAATCGCGACACATCGATTCCGTGTCTACCTCTCCGAGGACATCCGGGGGGTGGAACTCTGCGCAACGATCAAGAACATCATCGCTCTGGCTACTGGCATCTCTGACGGCCTTGGATATGGGGACAACAGCCGCGGAGCCCTGATTACCCGCGGCTTGGCGGAGATGGTTCGCTTTGGCCGGACGTTCGATGTTCGCGATGAGACATTCTTTGGGCTGTCAGGGCTTGGCGATCTCGTAGCAACGTGTACAAGCCAGCACAGCCGAAACCGATATGTCGGCTGGCGTCTGGGTCGCGGCGAGTGTTTGGAGACGATCCTCTCGGAGATGGCTATGGTCGCCGAGGGGGTTCATGCTACAACGATCGTTCACGAGATGGCTCTGCAACGGCACGTTGAGATGCCAATCACGGAAGCCGTTTACCGCCTCCTGCAGGGCAAAGCCTCCCCATTGTCCTTGGTTGAGGCCATCATGACGCGTGCTCCAAAACGTGAAGGGATCTGAGGGAGACACGACATGCACGTCGATGTTCTTGTTGTCGGGGGAGGACCAATCGGCGCAGTCGCCGCACGATGTGCCGCGGAAGCAGGGGCCACTGTGCTGCTTGTCGAGCGCCGTGACAACTTGCGTCTCTCCTCGTGCTGCACAGGCCTAGTAAGTCCTCGCACGGTGAAGATTCTCGGCGCCTCTGAGGATTGCGTCCTTCGTGAGATCCGGAGCATCAAGCTGCATTCCCCAAACGGTCAGATCCTCAACCTTGCCGCCGATCATGCCAAGGCGGTCGTCATTGATCGTGCCCGATTGGAGCAAGGGCTTCACGTACGCATGCGAGATGCGGGGGTTGACGTCCGCCTTGGAACAGAGGTGGTTCGCGTATCGGATGAGAAGATCATCGTCAGCTCGTCAGATGGAGAGGAGCAGCTGACCGCGGCAATGACTGTCGGAGCCGATGGGCCCAGGAGTCGAATCGCCAGGCAATTCGATCTGCCATGTCCCGAGCAGTTCGTTCATGGTGCTCAGGCCGTCGTGGAGATGGATCGGCACGCCGCTTCGGATACAGTCGAAGTCTTCCTCGGGGAAGCTGTTGCACCGGGCTTCTTTGGTTGGGCTGTTCCTGCCGAGGAGAGCCAGCTTCGCGTCGGATTGGGAGTCACTCCACCACGTGATCCCTCGGAGTACCTCGATCGCTTGCTTGCCAAGTGGTTTCCTGAAGCGAATGTGATCTCCCGCGCGGGCGGGCAGATCCCCATCTCCCCGGTTGCGCGTTCGGCCACCCATTCCGTACTCCTCGTAGGAGATGCCGCCGGACAGGTCAAGCCACTGTCGGGAGGCGGTCTCTACTCGGGTGGTGTGTGTGCCCGCATCGCAGGACGAATCGCTGCGACAACAGCCCTCTCCGGCCAATCGGGGGACCGGGCAGCTGCGTCTTACGAGTCCGAGTGGCGATCGGCCATCGGACGTGAGATCGCCTTTGGCCAGTCGATGCGGAGGATCTCCGGGATGCTAACAGACCATGATCTCAATGCCCTCTTCGCAGCATGTGAAGACCGAGAGCTTCTCTCGTTCCTCTCGGAACACGCGGACATTGACCGTTTCCACCGACTCCCAGACGAGCTCGCCGTACACCCTTTGTTGTGGAAGAAGGTTCTTCGCCTCCTGCCGCTGATCACAAGCCGCGAGATCACCGAACCGGCCTGATCGCCTCCCGTTGCTCTCCAGCGGCATACTCTCCTATAATCAGGCACCATGGCGAAAAAGCGGGGAAACAAACGAAGACAGACTGCATCTTCCATTCGTTCCGTTCCACTTGACCGGATTCTCTTCTACGGAGTGGTCTTCCTCGTGTTCGCCTTGCCACTGTTCATCTGGCCTGGCATCTCAGAGTACGGGTACGGAAAGACGATCGTCGCGCTGATCGGCATCTCCGCACTCGCGATCCTTTGGGGGGTCTCGGCGTGGCAGAAGGGAACGTGGACGATTCGCATCCCCTGGATCATGCTTCCCGTACTTGGATTGGTTGCTGCATCTCTCCTGTCCATGCTCCATGCAACCAACGGGCGTGTCGTGATACAGAGCCTCGCGTTGCTCGTGTTCTTTGCCCTCTTCCTGGTCCTTGTTGCCAACGCGGTGCGAGATCAGAGAGACATCAATCTTCTGCTGTACGCTCTGCTCGCTGCGGGCTTTCTCGTGGCGCTGTACGGGTTGCTGCAGTACCTTGGTACACTTCGCGGACCGATGGGTTATGGTGGACTCGGCAACGTCATATCGACCTTGGGAAACCGCAACTACATCGGTGGTTTTCTCGCCTATCTGCTATTCCCTGCTGTGGTCCTTGTCGTTCGTCCGCGCTCGCGCTGGGTTCGTATCTCGTCGATCCTGCTGGTTGCATTCTGTTTCGGGATGGTTCTGGTCGTGCGGCAGAGCGGGACGTTGATCGCCCTTATTCTCAGCAGCATTGCATTCGTGGTGGGATGGTTGATCTTCAGACCGGTCGAGCCGATCCGCCGGAATCGCGTTTGGTTGCTGATCCTTCTCGGGGTGCTTGCGTTCACGTTCTTGGTCGAAGCCCCGTCCGGTCCGTTGAACTCTATCGTTGGACTGTCGAGTGAAGGACCCTCGCGGCTGGCCCAATTATGGCAGCGGAGTAGTGACTACACGCGCTCTTGGGACTGGTGGATCGGCTGGGAAATGTTCAAGGATCATCCGTTGACCGGCATCGGCTTGGGCAACTACAAGTTGGACTTCCTGCCGTACAAAGCGTCATTCCTCGCCACGCCTCGCGGTCAGGCTTTCCCGTTCTACATCAACCGAGCAGCACAAGCCCACAGCGAGTTCGTGCAGGTCCTTGCCGAGCTTGGTGTCCTGGGAGCGCTTGCCCTGGTATCGCTTCTTGCCGGTCTCATCGTCAGTTTGTGGAAGCGCCTTCGCCACAATGAGGAGGAGAATCGGTTCGACCTCCTCTTGTTCTCCTGTGGAATTGCCACGTTCCTGATCCACGGGGCTGTGAGCTTCCCGGCCCACCTTCCTGCATCGAGCCTTGTGCTGATCCTCGCTGCAGGGTTGGTATTCTCCCGTGTCTATGGCGAATCCGGCGTGTTCTGCATCCGGTGGACTGGGTGGACAATGAAATCGGCGGTTCTCTGCGTTGTGCTGATCGGTTTGGCTGTCTCCGTCATCGCGGGACGCGACCTGAGCGCAAATCTATTGATGAGCAAGGGAGTCGAGCAAGCGCAACTCGGCAACACCTACGGCGCTGAATCCTACTTCGAAGACAGTATCCGCCTCGATTTCGCGCCCCGACAGACCTACTTCCATATCGCCACGGTACAGATTGCTCGCGGCGCATACGAGGAAGCACAAGTGAATCTCGAACGATGCCTGACTCGTTTCCTCGATGAGACAGTGTATCTGAACTACGCCAACCTGATGGCCAATGCACACCAATTCGACAAGGCTCAAGAGGCCATTCGCTTGCTTCTGGCCACCCGTCCACTTCAAGAGATGGAGGTTCGTGCGCGCTATTTGGACGCCATCATCCTCGCGCAATCGGGTGATCCTCAAACGGCGACAGCCCTGCTTGAGGCGCTTGTCCAGTATGCTCCGAGATTCCAGACAGCGTACATTGGATTGGGACTTATCTATCAAGCCAATGGGCTACCTATCTACGCAAACCAAGCGTTCGAAGAAGCCCTGCGTCTAATTGACGAGAAACTGGCCATCGCCCAGGCGACGCTTGAGAGCCAGACCACGATCACGGCAGAGAAATACGGAGCGCTTCGCACCGAGATTGAGCAGCTCCGACAAGAGCGCGCGACGGTGTTGAGCAACCTCGAATAGCCGTCTTCCACACGGTGCGTTCATCTGGAGTATCCGAGCACGATGCGCGTCGTCTCAAGACCACATCCCTTCTCGCGGGAGACGCCTTGCTCAACACGCGATCCGCAGAGCCCGCACACTGAATGGGAGAAACGTCAGCCAGCAGCTCAACGAGCGTTTGGCATCTCGGTTCATTGCGGTCTTCAAACACCGCTTCTATACTGATGCCGTGATGTCCTATGGCCATTGAGACAATCCGTCATGCCGTCGACTACATGCTCGGTCAGACAAACAACCAGCAGCTGAAGCGCTACGAGAAGGAACTCGCAGAGATCAACACGTTGGCAGAAGCCATTGGGGCGCTGTCGGACGATGAGCTGCGTCGCCAGGCCGGTGGACTGCGCGAGCGTCTCACGGCGGGAGCGTCCCGGCAGGAGATCCGCGCTGAGACCTACGCCCTGGTTCGTGAGGTCGCGGCGCGGGCAGTCGATCTACGACCGTTTGACGTCCAAATCCTCGGAGCTCTTGCACTCGATGATCGGAAGATCGCAGAGATGCAGACTGGCGAAGGGAAAACGCTCGTCGCAACGCTTCCAGCCACGCTGAATGCTCTTGTTGGGACGGTCCATGTCGTCACGGTCAACGACTACCTAGCAAAGCGCGACCGCGAATGGATGGGGCCAATCTACGAGTTCCTCGGTCTCACGGTCGGTCTCCTTCAGGAGGGGATGGATCCAGCCGACCGCAAGGCTGCATATGCAGCTGATATCACCTACGGAACGAACAACCAGTTCGGATTCGATTATCTCCGTGACAACATGGTGCTCACGCACGATCGGAAGGTCCAAGGATCACTGGACTTCGCGATCGTCGATGAGATCGACAACATTCTGATCGATGAAGCCCGAACTCCGCTGATCATCTCCGGCTCGGCAGCGGAAGCACTTGATCGATATCGCAAGTTCGCTGCCCTATCCCGGCGGTTCCGTCGTGATGCCGATTTCGAGATCGATGAGGAGTCCAGACGGCTCACGCTCACCGATGAGGGAATCCACAAGGCAGAGGGGGCTCTGTCCATCGAGAATCTCTTCTCACCCGAGCACACGGAAACACTGCATCATATCGAGACAGCACTTCGTGCCCTCCATCTGTTCCACAAAGAGCAGCACTACATCGTGAAAGACGGCCGAGTGATGATCGTCGACGATTTCACCGGCCGACTAATGCCTGACAGGCGCTACTCCGATGGGCTGCACCAAGCGCTCGAAGCGAAAGAAGGGCTGCGGATCCAGCGTGAATCGCAAACCCTGGCGCAGATCACTCTCCAGCACTACTTCCAGCTGTATCGAGGCCTATGCGGCATGACCGGAACTGCAAAGACGGAGGAAGAGGAGTTCAAGCAGATTTATCGCCTTCCGGTACTCGTTGTCCCAACCAACCGGGCGCTTCGTAGGAAGGCGATGCCAGATCGGATCTTCCGTACACAGAAGGCCGCGTTCGAGGCGATCGCCGATGAGATCTCGGCGCTTCACCAGCAGGGTCGTCCTGTCTTGATCGGCACCAACTCGATCGAAAAATCGGAGCGTCTTTCGACGCTGCTCAAAGCCCGCAAACTCGAGCATCATGTGCTCAACGCCAAGTACCATGAGCAGGAGGCGGAGATCGTTTCCGAAGCGGGGCGAACGGGAGCCATTACCGTCGCAACGAACATGGCTGGCCGTGGAACTGACATCAAACTCGGTGACGGTGTCGCCGATCGCGGTGGGCTTCATGTGATCGGTGCACAGCGTCACGAGTCTCGCCGGATTGATAATCAGCTGCTCGGTCGATCAGGCAGACAGGGAGATCCCGGATCGTCTCAGTTCTACCTTTCAATGGAGGATGATCTGCTGCGGATCTTCGGTGGGGACCGAATCGCGCCGCTTATGGACCGCCTTGGGATGTCCGAAGGAGAGGCGATCGAGCACGACCTCCTCAGCGGCGCCATCCGTCGAGCACAGAAGCGGGTCGAGGGGCGCAACTTCGAGATCCGAAAGCGGCTGCTGGAATACGACCTTGTCCTCTCAAAACAGCGAGAGGGCGTCTACGCTCTTCGAGATCGGTTCCTGCTTCCCCCACCGGGCTCCGAGGAGACCCTCGATCCAAGTGAGGAAGCCGATCTGGAGGAGTATCTCCACGGCTTGTTCGGCGAGTTGGCGGAGAATCTTGTGAGACGCAATATCCCGTCGGGGCGTCCGCATGATGAGTGGAACCTCGCCGGGTTGGCGCATGATCTGTCGTCGTATGCGGCAATCGACGCCACGCAACTTGATGCATCGAGCATCGACGATCTCATCGCCGTCACGTCTGAGCATCTTCACCAAGCCTTCATCGCGCAGAGAGGGCGAATCGGGAAACCGTTTTCCCTGCTTGCGCGGTACGTCATTCTCACGACGATCGATGAGGACTGGCGAACACACCTGTACAACCTCGACGATTTGAAGGGAGGGATCGGGTGGACAGCCTATGGAGGAACTGATCCGCTGGTCGCGTTCAAGCGCGAGTCGTTCGTGATGTTCCAGGAGATGCTCGGCAACGCAGCAGAGAAGGTCATCCGCACAATCCTCAACCCTCGGCTCACAGTCTCAAGAGGCCCGGCCCCTAGGCGGTCGGCTGAGAACGTTCGCTATGTTCACCCATCCGCTGTAGCACCGCATGGTGGCAAGGAATCGAAGCCGAAGCGCTCACCGCAGCCAAGCTCAGCCCGTGTCGGCAAGGAGCCGGGACGAAACGATCCCTGCCCATGCGGTTCGGGAAAGAAGTACAAGAAATGCTGCGGGCGAGTTGTACAGTAGACCGCAGAACAGCTGGCTCTTCCGTCCCGCATGCCCCGATCGCATGGTAAACCGCCTTCTCGTCCATCGGTGTACCCATTGACAGAGCTCGCCACACAGACTACCATTAGCAAACTACCATGTTGAGTGCTAACAAGAAGGATCTCCCCGAGAGACAGCGGCTGATTCTCAAGGAAATCGTCGACCGGTATATCCGGTTCCGCGAACCTGTCTCCTCGCGGATGATCCTGGAGGACTATGGACTTACTGTGAGTTCCGCCACCGTTCGGAACGACATGAACGATCTCGAGGCCGCCGGATTCATCGAGAAGCCGTACTCATCTTCGGGACGAATCCCCACTCGCGAAGGATACCGTTTTTTCGTAGATTGGTTGCTTGATCTCTCTGAGCTGACTCGTGAAGAGCGTCTCGAGATCGTCGAGCTGGTCAATTCACAGTGTCTCGACGTAGAGCAGACGATCCGCCAGACAGCGTTCCTTCTCGGCAGTATCACCGGCTGTGCGTCGTTCGTCATTCCCCCTCGACCGGAAGCGACGCGATTGGATCGGGTTGTGCTGCTGAAAATGGCCGAGAAACTGGCCTTCCTGCTGATCCTCTCGGATATCGGAATCGTCGAACACGGGCTGATCCCGTTGGATGAAGACCTCGCGCCCGACGAGATCGATCACATCATGTGCCTGATCAACGAGAACTTGCACGGGGTGAGCATTGCCGAAGTTCTGTCCCTCCCTGACATTGACGAACCTGAGGGATGGTACGAGCGACCAGTTCGTCAAGCGATCTTGGTCCTCCAGAGACTGCTTCAGCGTCGACTTCAACGTGTTGTGCAATTCGATGGTCTCTTGAACCTCACCGACGCATTACAGCAGGCGACCCCCGACCGTGCGATGGCGAGCTTCGCCAGCTTCAGCCGTGCCGTCCGCGATGAAGAGGGATTCATCGAAGCCTTGTCTGCCGCTCGAAGCAATGAGAAGGGGCTTGTCGTCAGCATCGGCGACTTTCCGCTTCCAGGGCTGGAGGAGTTCAGTGTTGTCAGCTGCGGCTACCGCCCGCACTTGGGCGTTCTTGGGGTCATTGGTCCCCTGTGGATGGACTACGGTCGTGCGCTCTCGACGACAACGTATGTTGCGAACCGTTTGGAGAGTCTGTTCGTGGCCTCCGAGGCCCAAAGCTCGGAAAGGATAAGTAGATGAGCAAGGAAGACAACCGCGACACTGGCAACGATCCTATGGCAGAGCCAACCGAACCTTCTGCCAAGGCCAAGGCGAACGAATCCGAGCTTCAGTCGTGCATTGACCGATTGCAGCGGTTGCAGGCGGAATTTGAGAACTACAAGAAGCGGGTGGCCAAAGACATTGCCACGCTGGAAGAACGGATCACCGATCAAGTGGTCCTCGATTTTCTGACGCCGTACGAGAACCTGGAGCGCGCGTTCCACAGTCATGAGGCACAGCAAGATGTCGAGCTCTTCGTGGCCGGTGTGGAAAAGATCTATGCCCAGTTCGCACAGATTCTCGAGCAGCGCGGCATTGAGGAGATCCCCTCCGAGGGGAAGCTCTTCGACCCGGCACTGCATGAAGCCGTGCTGACTGCGCCCAGTGAAGAAGAGAAGAACACAATCATCGAGGTGTTCTCGCCCGGTTTTCTGCGAAACGGACGGGTCCTGCGTGTCAGCAAGGTGAGCGTAAGCCAGGGGCCCGCCATACAGGAGGAGTAGGCATGAAAGAGAAGATCATCGGGATCGACCTTGGAACAACCAACTCGTGCGTCGCCGTACTCGAGGGCGGCACGCCGGAGGTGATCACCAATGCGGAAGGCGAACGTGTCACACCGTCGGTTGTCGCATTCACCGAGGCCGGCGAACGACTCGTCGGACGGCTCGCCAAGCGCCAGGCAATCACCAATCCAGGCAACACGATCACCTCGATCAAGAGAGAGATGGGAACCGATTATCGAGAGCACGTCACACTCGACGGGAAGACGGAGACGTATACGCCGGAGCAGATCTCGTCGATGATTCTCCAGAAGCTGAAGAGCGACGCAGAAGCTCACCTTGGCGGCAAAGTCGTCAAGGCGGTGATCACTGTCCCAGCGTACTTCAATGACTCGCAGCGGCAAGCAACCAAGGACGCGGGCAAGATCGCCGGCCTTGAGGTCATGCGGATCATCAATGAGCCCACCGCAGCCGCGCTCGCCTACGGTCTCGACAAGGAACATGAGCAGACTATCCTTGTCTATGACCTGGGCGGAGGCACATTCGACGTATCGATTCTCGAGATCGGTGATGGTGTATTCGATGTCCTGGCCACCGACGGCGATACACGCCTTGGCGGCGACGATTTCGACCAACGGATCATCGATTGGCTCGCAGAGGAGTTCCGCAAGGACACCGGGATCGATCTTACCACCGATGCGAGCGCGCTGCAGCGGCTGAAGGACGCAGCGGAGGCCTCGAAGAAGGAGCTGTCCACAAGGATGGAGACAACCATCCATCTTCCGTATATCACCGCCGATGCCAGCGGCCCGAAGCACCTTGAGAAGAAGCTCTCGCGCGCCAAGTTCGAGGGGATGATCGACGACTACCTTCAGCGGACGATCAATGTGGTCGATGCAACGCTTCGCGAGGCAAAGAAGACCGCAGACGGGATAGATCAGGTGGTCCTAGTCGGTGGATCGACACGGATTCCGAAGGTTCAGGAACTCATCGCGAGCCGTGTCCCCGGAAAGACGAGCAGAGAGATCAATCCCGACGAGGTCGTCGCTGCAGGTGCCGCTATCCAAGGTGGAATCCTGGCCGGCGAGGTCGATGAGATCGTGTTGCTCGATGTCACGCCGCTGACGCTGTCCATCGAGACGCTTGGTGCCGTGGCAACGCCGCTGATCGAGCGGAACACAACCATCCCGACGGAGAAGACGAAGACGTTCACCACCGCGGAGGACAACCAGCCGGCCGTAGAGATTCACGTCGTCCAGGGAGAACGCAAGATGGCTGCCGACAATAAGTCGCTGGGCAAGTTCCAGCTGACGGGTCTGCCGCCTGCACCACGTGGCATTCCGCAGATCGATGTGACGTTCAACATCGATGCAGATGGGATTCTCCACGTCACCGCGAAGGACAAGGCCACCTCGAAGAGCTCATCGATCACGATTCAAGACTCGTCGCGTCTCGACGACGCCGAGATCGATCGCATGCGTAAGGATGCCGAAGAGCACGCAGAGGAAGACAAGCAGCAAAGCGAGCTGATTGAAGTCCGAAACCAAGCCGATCAACTGATCTATTCAGCAGAGAAAGCGTTGTCCGAACTGGGCGAGAAGGTCGACGCCGCAAAGCGATCGGACATCGAAGATCGCATTCGTCGCTTGCGGGAGAAGCTGGACGGAAACGCCGATATCGCCGGCATTCGCCAGGAGACTGAAGAGCTTGCCAAGGTGTCACAGGAGATTGCCGCCGAGGCGTACAAGCAGGCCGAAGCGGCTGGCGCGGCTGATGAGCCGGAAGGTGAAGCGGCGTCGGAAGGCGAGACGGAGGACGGCGAATACATCGACGCTGAGTACGACGAGCAGTAGATCGAAGGGATCGAGGAGATCGCGTGGCGAAGCAGGACTACTACGAAGCCCTCGGCGTCGCTCGAGATGCAGGCGACGCGGAGATCAAGCGAGCGTACCGACAGAAGGCCAAGGAGCTTCATCCGGACCGGAACCCGGCAAATCGCGGCCAGGCTGAGACGGAGTTCAAGCGCATTGCGGAGGCCTACGAAGTCCTGTCCGATCCACAGAAGCGGGCTCAGTACGATCGGTACGGTCATACAGGACCCGATCAAGGATTCACGTTTGGAGACATGGACTTCCGCCGAGCGCGGGATGCGTACCGTGAATTCGGGTTCGGCGGATTCGATGATATCTTCGATCTTTTCTTTCGACAGGGTGGCGCACGCGGGCGACGGCACTCGCGGACTCACCGCGGCGAGTCGATCGAGTACAAGCTGAGAGTCACACTCGAGGACGCTGCACACGGCACGAAGATGACGGTGACTGTCCCGCGTCTCGTGGTGTGCGACGTTTGCTCCGGCAGTGGCATGGAGCCCGGGACATCCAAGCGAAGCTGCCCGACGTGCAATGGCCGCGGACAGATCGAGTATCGCCAGCAAAGCCTGTTGGGGAGCTTCGTGAACGTCCGCGCCTGTCCGGAATGCAACGGAACAGGGGAGCTCATCGAGCAGCCCTGCCACCGGTGTCGGGCCGCGGGTCGGGTCAAAGAGAAGAGCAAGATCTCGATTACAGTCCCCCCGGGCGTCGATACCGGTTCTCGGCTCCGCCTGCGAGGGCAAGGCAACGCCGGACTCGAGGGCGGCCCTCCGGGAGACCTGTTCATCGTGATCGAACTCATCGAGCACCCGACGTTCCATCGCGAGGGTAGGAATATCCACTCCAGGATTGTCATCTCGTATCCCGAGGCGGCCTTGGGTTCCAAGGTGGATGTGGACACCCTCTGGGGAGAGGAGACGATTTCGGTTCCCGCTGGAACGCAGCCGGGGGAAGTATTCCGGCTGAAGGGAAAGGGTATCGCAAACATCCATCGCGGAGGTGGAAGAGGCGATCATCTCGTCGAAGTCACGGTCAAGGTTCCGTCCAAGCTCACCGGGAAACAGCGACGCGCGCTTCAATCATTCGCCGAGTCGCTTGGCTAGGTAGTCCGGCGACGTCTTAGCAGCGACTCGCCGGCTCGAACCAATGCGTGCAAAGGGCAGCTATAGCACGCTGTCGTCCATCAGCCTATCGAGGATGAGGCGCATTCTCAGCAACGCCTGTTTGCGATGGCTGATCCGGTTCTTCTCGACAACCGACATCTCGGCCAGCGTTCGTACGTGCCCGTCCGGGCGAAACAGCGGATCGTATCCAAATCCTTCCTTGCCGATCGGCCTTTCAGTGATCATCCCCTGAAGAATGCCACTTGTCGCGAACGTCTGCCCATCGGGAAGGTGCAGGACTGCAACTGCCATAAACCGGGCTCGCCGATCGGCCGCGCCGCGCATCGTCTCCAGTAGTAGGGTGTTGTTCCGTACGTAGTCAACTGGCTCGCCGGAGAAGCGAGCGGATCGGATGCCGGGCGCTCCGTCAAGATAGGCAACCTCCAGGCCCGCGTCTTCCGATAGAACCGGGAGATGTGTTTCGGCACAGATCGACTGAGCCTTGAGAACCGCATTCTCGAGGAATGTGCTTCCCGTCTCGGCTACATCCTGGAAGCAGTTATCCACAAATGTGAGGAGCTCCAGGCCTTCGATACCGGCCAGGAGCTCCATAGCTTCTGCGATCTTCCCCTCGTTCTTGGTTCCGAGGAGAAGTCGCTTCATTCGCTCTTCTTGATCGGGCTAAGGTCGAGCGAGTCGGCGAAATGACACGTCACGAAGTGCAAATCGCCAAGATCTCGATACTCGGGCGCCTCGGTCTTGCAGATGTCTTTGGCGTACCGACATCGCGGATGGAAATAACATCCGGGAGGCGGGGCAACCGGACTCGGGACATCCCCTTCAAGAAGGATCCTCTCGACATTCCAAGCTGGATCCGGCACCGGAACGGCTGACATCAACGCCTCTGTGTACGGATGCTTGGTGTTCGTGAACAGCTCCTCGGTCGGAGCCAGCTCGACGATCTTCCCAAGATACATGACCGCAACACGCGTGCTGATATGGCGTACGACGGATAGGTCGTGCGCAATGAACAGGTACGTGAGGCCGAATTCGCCTTGCAGGTCCTCCAAGAGGTTGATGACCTGCGCCTGGATCGATACGTCAAGTGCGGATACAGGCTCGTCGCAGATGATCAGCTGAGGATCGAGCGCCAGAGCTCGCGCGACACCAATCCGCTGTCGCTGTCCGCCAGAGAACTCGTGCGGATACCGCTTCATGTGGTCCGGCTTCAGTCCGACCGCCGCAAGAAGCGCCTTGACACGCTCTTCCCTCTCGGCTCCTCGCGCCATGCCGTGGACCAACAACGGCTCACCGACAATGGCGCCGACCGTCATTCGAGGATTCAACGAGGAGTAGGGATCCTGGAAGATGATCTGCATCTCGCGGCGGAGCGCCTTGAGCTGCTTGCGAGAGACTTTGGCGATGTCAATCTCCAGCGCCTCCTCACCCTCGGGGGCGAGCTTCTTGCTCCGGAAGAGAATGTCTCCCGCCGTCGGCTCAAGCAGCCGCAGGATGCTCCGACCCGCGGTGGTCTTGCCGCACCCGCTTTCGCCGACCAATCCGAGTGTTTCCCCTTCGGGGATGAACATATCGATGTTGTCGACGGCCTTGACATGAGCCACGGTTCGCCTGAAGACCCCTTTGCGAACGGGGAAGTACTTCACCAGGCCCTTGACGTCTAGTAGGATATTACCGGAAGGCAAACTCGATCACCTCACTGTCTCACTCATAGAGCCAACAGGCCGCGTTGTGGCCCGGTGCAACTTCCTTCAACTCCGGCATCCTTGTCTTGCAGATCTCCATCGCATGGGGACACCTCGGCTCAAACCCACAACCAGCCGGAACATCGAATGGGTCCGGCACAACCCCTTTGATCGGCTCCAGTCGATCCTTTCGGGACACCAGGGAAGGAATCGAATTCAGGAGCCCTTGGGTATACGGATGCTTCGGATTGTGGAACACATCGTCGACCGTCGATCCCTCGACAATCCGTCCGAGGTACATGACCACCACATCGTCGGCCATTCCCGCAATGACACCAAGGTCGTGTGTAATGAACTGGATCGACGCCTGGAATTCTCTTCTCAGCCCGTTCATCAACTCCAAGACCTGGGCCTGAATCGTAACGTCAAGTGCGGTGGTCGGCTCGTCAGCGATGAGAAGCGCCGGATTGCAGGAGAGCGCCATGGCGATCATTGCACGCTGCCGCATGCCGCCCGAAAGCTGGTGCGGATACTCATCAACACGCTGTTCCGGCAGCGGAATACCTACCTCACGGAGCATGTCGATTGCCTTCACCTTCGCCTTCTTCTTGTCGAGCTTCTGGTGAAGGATGATCGCCTCCATGATTTGGTTGCCGATCGTATACACGGGATTGAGGGATGTCATCGGCTCTTGGAAGATCATCGCGATTTCATTGCCTCGAATCGACCGCATTTCCCGGCCCTTGGGGTCGAACTTCGTCAGATCCATGACCTTGCCATCGCGGTGGAAAAGGATCTCCCCTTCCTCGATCTTCCCTGGAGGCATCTGGACAAGCCCCATGATCGACAAAGCCGTGACCGACTTCCCGCACCCGCTTTCGCCGACGACTCCAAGCGTCTTCTCTTGCTCGATCACGTAATTGACGCCGTCCACAGCTCGAACAACACCGTCCTCCGTGTAGAAGTACGTCTTCAGCCCTCTGACATCGATTAGCGGCACCGGTCCTACCTCCTCAGTCGAAATGCTAGACGATCGATAGTACGAAGCCGAGCAACATAAATGCAACGGCCAGCGCGACAGTGAGCGTTCGTTTGGGATCTCTGATTTCGTCACGTCCGAACACGGTGCTAGACATCCCGGATCCGAACGCACCGCCCAATCCAGAATGCTCACTCATCTGGAGAAGGATCAATCCCATCAATGCTAGACAGTCGAAGAAAAACAAGACCTCGAGGATGACTCGCCACATGACTTCCTGGTCCTTTCTCAATTCCTCTGGGATATCTGGCGCCGGCCGATTATAGCACAAAGGATACGGCTCCTCAATAGCCCAACGTGTGGGGCTTGCGCGGGTTTCGGAGTTCCCGTATCCTGTCCGAAGCGCAGCAAAAAGGCGGGTGGCTTCGAACCGTGCGCAAGTTTGTCTTCATCACGGGAGGGGTTCTTTCCGGGCTCGGAAAGGGGGTTGTCTCCGCTTCCATCGGCCTGCTCTTCAAGATGCAGGGATACCGTGTGAGCTTGCAGAAGATCGATCCCTACGTCAACGTAGATGCCGGAACGATGAATCCGTACGAGCATGGCGAGGTCTTCGTCACGCACGACGGCAAGGAAACGGACCTTGACATCGGACGATACGAGCGCTTCTTGGACAGCCAGCTCTCCGCATCGAACTACCTGACGACGGGACAGGTCTACTGGAACGTCATCCGGAAGGAGCGGGCCGGTCAGTACCTCGGCCAGACCGTGCAGGTCATTCCGCATATTACTGATGAGATTAAGCGTCTGATCCGTCTTCCCGTAGAGGAGGAGGAGGCCGAGATTGGAGTCATCGAGGTTGGCGGTACGGTCGGAGACATCGAGAGCCTTCCATTCCTTGAAGCCCTAAGGCAGATCAAGGACGAACTCCCTCGCGAAAACACGTTCTTCGCCCATGTCACGCTGCTTCCTCGATTGTCGACATCTGATGAAGTGAAGACCAAACCCACACAGCACAGCGTGAAGGAGCTTCGAGCCATCGGAATCCAGCCGGATGCGATCATCGCCCGCTGCGATGTACCGTTGGCCGAGTCGGTCAAGCGCAAGATCGCTCTGTTCTGCGACGTCGACATCAACAACGTTATCGAAGATCCCGACCTGCCGACGATCTATCATGCACCGTTGACAATGAACGAGAACGGACTCGATCGTTGCATCGCCAGTGGGTTGAGCATCGAGAACCACTCGCCGGACCTATCCGACTGGGCGGAACGGATGCAACGAGTTGAGAAGCCGCAGCACCGCGTCCAGATCGGGATCGTCGGCAAGTACGTCGAGCTGCACGACTCCTACATCAGTATTCGTGAAGCGCTCCTTCACGCCGGGGCGATCGAGGACGCCGAGGTCGCCATGGAGTGGATCCCTTCCGAAACCATCGTGGGAGCCGATCCCAAACTCGCCCTGGCTCATCTGGATGGCATCGTCGTTCCCGGCGGATTCGGAAGCCGCGGAATCGAAGGGAAGATCGAAACCGTTGAGTTCGCTAGAACGCATGCTGTTCCGTACTTCGGTCTCTGTCTTGGGATGCATTGCGCGGTCATCGAGTTCGCAAGGAATGTCTTGGGCCTGCCAGAGGCGAACAGCTTTGAGTTTGACGAGCAAACGCTCCATCCGGTGATCGCGCTTCTTGAAGAGCAGACCCGAGTCGTGCAGAAGGGCGGCACGATGCGCCTCGGATCATATGTGACAGCTCTCCGCGAGAAAACGATCAGTCGCAAATCGTATGGCACCCCCACGATCGAAGAGCGTCACCGTCACCGCTACGAGTTCAATCCTGCCTATCGGGAGCGTCTCGAAGCAGCCGGGATGCGAATCGCCGGAACCACGTTGGACGACAAGCTCGTCGAGATCATCGAACTGCCCAATCACCCATGGTTCGTCGGCGTTCAGTTCCACCCGGAGTTCACCTCCCGTTTTCTCTCTCCCCACCCCCTGTTTCGAGGGTTCGTACGATCATGTCTCGAGCAAAGAGCCTCCTCGCGCTCCTCTTCGTAGGGATCGTCATCGCGCTCGTATTCCTTCCACGCGAGCGCAATCCCGGAGATGATGCCACCATCGCGGAATCCATCAGCGTCTCCGGCTACACCAGTGATGGCTCCCTGTTGTGGGATCTCCGAGCGCAGGATGGTCGACTTGATGGCCCGGATCAGACGTTGCACGAGGTCACCCTCGATTTCTATGGAGAGGATAGTTCTGCAATGAGCATTCGCGGAGACCGTCTTGAGCGCGCCGAGGCCAGCAGTCGGTTGTCGGGAAACATCCGCATCGAGAGGGAGGACGATCTCCTTCTGGAAGTCGAGTCCTTGACGTGGAACGAGGTCGACGAGAAGCTCTCATCTGGCCCGATCGCACTCACAAGCGAGGACCTCTGCGTCTCGGCAGCCCAGTTCGTGTACGATCTGGAGACAGAGACCGCATCCTTCTCCGGCGACGTTGAAGCCATCGCAAAGCTGGAGACCGATTGGGCAATCCAGGCGGATCGCGCCGAGGAGCAGGGTGGCGTTGTGGTGTTTCGCGGTGCCATTCGCGCAGCATCCGAAGACAGCGAGTCGTTTCGCTGCACATCGCTGAAAATCGAAACGGAGACCAAGGTAGCCTACCTTTCCGGGGATGTCGTCGGAGAGTGGCCATCCGGGCAGCTAAGCGCGGAATCCGTTCGATGGAACGAGGATGGGGTGCACGCCATAGGACGTGTCGAGGCACGCCTCGACCTGGAGGAGTTGCGAAAATCCAATGACCCTTAGCGCCAACAGCCTGGTGAAGACCTACCAACGCCGAACCGTCGTCAATCGCCTGTCTCTGCGGGTTGAGCCCGGGAGAATCGTAGGCCTCCTCGGTCCGAACGGAGCGGGAAAGACGACAACATTCCACATGATGATTGGCTTCACAACAGCCGATGCCGGCAGGGTCTTGCTTGACAACACGGACATATCGAGGCTTCCGTTCTTCCGGCGGGCACGCCTTGGTATCGGGTATCTTCCCCAGGAGCCTTCCGTCTTCACTCAAGCAAGCGTGGTTGACAACCTGAATCTTGCGCTTGAGTGGATTCCATCCGCAGGCGATCGATCCCGCCTTCGCGAGCAGCTGCTAGCGGAGTTCGGCCTGCAGCATCTTCGAGCTCAAGAAGCGAAAACGCTCTCGTCAGGAGAACGGCGTCGGCTGGAGATCGCGCGGACGCTGGCCACATCGCCCCGCTATGTGTTGCTGGACGAGCCATTCTCCGGCATCGATCCGATCTCAATTGCCGATCTCCAGAAGGAGATCGTGTCCCTCAAGGATCGAGGGATCGGCGTTGTGGTAACCGATCACAATGTCCGCGACACACTCATGATCACAGACCATGCGTGTCTCATCGACAAGGGGAGACAGATAGCTGCGGGGCCGCCTAATACCATTCTCGCTGACCCCGTAGCCCGGAAGGTCTACTTGGGAGAGGGATTCATTCCGTAGGGTTCCTTCTGCGAAACAGCTGGCGCCTCCAAATCAGAAGGCCGAACCCAAGGACGAACACGACGCTGATGACGTGTGCCGCGCGGATCGGTCCAAGCCACAGGCTGTCTCCCCGCGTGAAGCTGACAATCGAGCGAGCCACAGCGTACAGGATGAAGTACATAGCGGTAGCAAAGCCGTCCTTGAAGTTCCGCTTGCGGACCCACCACCACAGGAAGCTGAAGATTGCGATGTTGAGCAGCATCTCATAGACCATCGACGGATGCGTTGCTTGTCCGGGATACGCCATTCCCGCGGGAGACTCAGCTGGGAATCGCAGTCCCCAAGGGAGTTTCGTCGGGATACCGAAAGCGTCACCATTCGTCAGATTCCCGATCCGGCCGATCGCTTGACCAAGGATCAAACTCGGAACCAGTGCATCTGTGAGCGCCAAGAACGACACGCTTTTTGCTCGGGCAAAGCAGAAAACCACCGCGATGCCCGCGAGCACACCTCCATGAATTGCCAGGCCGCCCTCCCAGATCTTCACGATATCCAACAGATGCGTTCCGTAGTAGTCCCAATGGAATGCGACGTAGTACAGACGAGCCCCGAGAATCGCAATCGGAATCGTCCACAGCAGCAGATCGAGCAGGTTCTCCGTAGAGAGTGGAAGTCCCTTCCGGCGCACCTCTTTCGTCAGCAAGATGAAGCCCACGGCAATCGCGATCACGTACATCAGGCCGTAGTAGCGTATCGTCAGTGGGCCGATCTGGATCAGGATAGGGTGCATCGCTTCCCCCTCTTGCACGATATGATGTGGAGTATATGAACTGGATCCGACGAAAGGAAGCATGGCTGGCGATTCTTGGTGGCATTCTGACCGCGATGTCGATGCCTGGATTCGGCGCGGCGCCACTGGTCTTTGTGGCACTCGTCCCGCTCTTCCTCTCCCTGGAGAAGGGAAAGGGATTCGCCCACGGCTACCTGTTCGGACTGGCGTTCTTCGCGATCGACGTACGATGGGTACTAACACTGACGCGTTTCCATCCTTTGGTCGGCGCCGGCTATGTGCTCCTCGTAGCCTATCTCGCTGTTCCCTTCGGCCTGGCCGGTCAACTGGTCACATGGCGCGGTAGGACAATCAAATCCTGGCGAGGAATCCTTCTCGTCGCGGCGCTCTTTGTGCTTGTCGAGTACGTGCGTACGATCGGGCCTCTTGGGATGGGATTCGCGACACTCTATGCGGCGTTGTATCGTGTCCCATGGCTGATTCAGCCGGCTGCAATCTTCGGATCTTGGTCGATCACCGCGTTTGTTGCCGCCATCAACGGCTCGCTGTACGTCGCCTGGCGGAGGAAGCGGCTGCGCTATGCACTTGCCGCGGCAGGGCTTCTTCTCCTGCAGGCAGCATTCTGGCTCGTGCCCGTGGGGCTCGGCGAACAGGATGAAGCTCTCACCATAGCCGTTGTCTCTTCTAACGTCGACCAAGACGTCAAACTCGACGCTCGCAATCTCGCGGAGTTGACCGACCGATTCGTTGCTTTGGGCGAGAGGGCCATTACTGTGGGTCCCGATCTCGTTGTCTTCCCCGAGTCGTTTCTTCCAGCCTATGTCCTCGATGCAAATGCCGTGTTCTCGCGGTTGGCCAATCTTGCCAAGGTTGGAGACACGCATCTGCTGTTTGGCACTGGCACGTATCGGGAACGCCGGATCTTCAACAGCGTTGTCCTTGTCGATGCCAACGGACGTGTGCTCGGCAGCTATGATATGGTTCGCCCTGTGCCATTTGGGGAGTACATCCCCGGCCGGAGCTTCCTTGAAGCCATTGGCCTCGGCTCGTGGATTCGGTCATTCCTGCCGGTCGACCTGAGTCGCGGAGCGGGCTACGAGCCCATCGGCACAATTGGTACACCGATCTGCTTCGAGTCCACTTTCCCCACGGCGTCTCGCCGCTTGACGCAAGCAGGAGCTGAACTCCTCATCACCGTGACCAATGATGCCTGGTTCGCGAGAAGCTCTGAGCTACGGGCTCATTTCTCAACAGCCATCTTCCGTGCCGTGGAGAACCGTCGTGCCGTCGTCCAGGCAGCCAACGGAGGGATTTCGGGATTCGTCGATCGCCGCGGGAGAATCCGCACGGAAACCGGGGCGGAGACAGTATCCGCGGACCGGATACCCCTTTCATCTGCTCGCACACCCTACACGCGATGGGGCGATGTGCCGTTGATTCTCCTTGCGCTCTTCATCGCGTTCCTGTGTCTCGTCTGCCCGTCCTCGCGCTTGAGACAGAAGACCGGGGCACTGGATCGTATGATCTAGCGCCCCGGAACTGGCTCGAGGATGATGCCAAGAATTACCGATTCGATGCAGGCAAAATGCTGTTCCCCGTTTCCGTCAGTTTCGTGATTGCACCGGTGGTGAAATCGACCCCATACAGCTGCTGATTTCCGGCACCATCGTCCTTCGCAAACACGATCCCGCTATTGTCCTCCAGCCAGAACGGTGCGAACTCATGATCGTCTGTCGTGATGTTCGTGTTGAGCACACCCAATCCATCCACGTAGTCCTCCAAGGATTCGGCGTCACTCCCGTCAGCGTCCATCACATAGATGTCGATGATGCCACCGGCTGTCCGCTCGCGTGCAAATGCGATTTTTGTGCCATCGGGAGACCACGTCGGCCGCGAGATCCCTGCGCCAGCCGGGAGACCAAGCGCTATCGCAGGAGCCGTCGCCAACGCAGGAGCCGCATCACCGTCGTTACCGTCGTGATCGTACAGCTCACTCGCGGATCCAGCGGAGTCGTCCCACAGCCAGATCGAGCTGACGCCATCGGCGTTCTCGTCCGACACGAACAGGAAGTCATCGTTGACAGGAGAGAAGACCGGGGCAATCGCCCAAGACGGGCTCTGTGATGTCACTTGCTGCATTCCCGTTCCAAGTGGCGTCATCGAATGAATCTCCCACACTCCGGATTCGTTTGACGCATAGGCAATCGTCGCTGCGTCGGCGGACCAATCCGGCTGGATCTGATTCGATGTTGTCTGTGTCGTCAGCTGTGTCCGCCCGTTTCCTACGACTGTCATCGTCCAGATGTCCCATGTCGCTCCATCTTCAGCAGCATAGGCAATCTTGTCTCGTTTGGTTTGCACAAGATCAGGAAACAGCTCGTCTTCCGGTGTAGCGTAGACTGAGACGGCATTCGTGCCATCCGACGCCATCCGGTAGATGTCGTGATTTCCTACCCGATCGGATGCAAATGTGATCATCACCGGACCGATCGCGATGATGGCGTTCGCCATCCCAATCCGACCATCGTTGTCGGTGATCGTTAGCAGCACCGTGAATGTTCCTGCCGCCTCGTATTCGTGCACGATCGGGATGGTCACATCTGTACCCGTCGCGTTTGCCGATCCGTCACCGAAGTTGAGTTCGTACGAAGCGATCACACCATCTGGATCGTTCGATCCATCAATCTCGAACGTGATCGCCACAGGAACCTCTCCATCTCCTCCATCATCGGGGACCAGCAACGCAATTGGAGCCTGCCCGAAGAAGCCTCTACATGCGGCCAATCCTGCTCCAAGCGAGACCACCAGGAGAAGCGCAGCCACACGCCTTGCTCTACTTGGTCCGACAGCGCCCCGTTTCACGGACATCTCGTCGACCTCCTTGCGTCAATCGTTTCCGGATTGATCTATACAGATTCATGTTGGTTTCTTGGACAGTCTACGTCTGTTCCAGAACGGATTTCCCGGACGTTGGACGACCGAAATCGGAGACTCCGTCCCAGCACAAGGTGACCGATGTCGCTCCGAAACTTCCACGTGGAAAAGCGTGTATATTGATCACCGAGGAGGCAGCGGGAAACGTGTACCGTGCGCAAGACGAGGTGAGTTTGTTGAGAGCCTCACTTGAGGGAGAGACAGAAGCCTGGGGAGAGATTATCTCCCGGTACAAGGATGCCGTATTCGGGCTCTGTCTCGGATTCCTTCGAAACCGTGCTGACGCAGAGGATATTGCACACGACGCGTTTATCCGCGCGTATGTGAACCTGCGGCGGTACAACCTGGAGCGGCGCTTCTCGACGTGGCTGTTCACAATCGCCGCGAACCTATGTCGCAACCGTCTTCGCTATCGTAGGAACCATCCGGTCGCGGAGCTTCCGGCGCAGATCCGCGGCGGCGTGGATCCGGCAACGATTGTCGCTCAAGATGACCGGCACGCTGAGGTTCGTAGGGCTCTCGCGCAGCTCCCATATGGGTATCGTGCACCCTTGGTTCTGAGGTTCTACAACGATCTCCCGTATCGTGAGATCGCTGACATTCTATCGATCCCTGAGGGGACCGTGAAGACAAGGATTCATCGAGGGAAGGCTATGCTGAAACAACGGATGGAAGAGGAGCGTGATGCATCGTGAAGCAGCATGAGATCGATGGCATCCTGCGAGATATGCTTCGGCAAGACGTCGCAGAGGCAATGCCCGGCTTGGTCGGGTTCGAAGAGAAGATCGTCCTTGAGCTGGGCGAGCGTCGCCCACGGCTACGCATCTCCGACTGGCTAAGACAGCTCCTTGCACCAACGCGAGGAGGTCGGATCGGGCAGATTGGCGTGGTCGGAGCGACAGCAGCCGCTTGCCTGATCATCGGGTTCTTCGCCGCCAGTCAGCTGGGCTTGCATACCGGTACGCCGGGGATTCGTCTCACCCCGTCTCGGACAATGGACGGGAGGCAGGAGGTTCTGTTCGTCCTGCCTGCCCTCGATGCAAGTGATGTCTCAATCGTCGGAAACTTCAATGCTTGGGAACCAACGTCCCTATCGGATGAAGATCACGATGGAATCTGGACCGCAAGCATCCCGCTCCCGCCAGGCCGCTACGAGTATGCATTCGTCATCGACGGCCGGTGGTGGGGACAGGATCCCCTAGCGGACGAGTATGTGCAGAGCTACGGCGAGTACAGCTCCGTTCGCTACGTCGGAGGAGGTGACGGCGCATGATCCGCCGAGCACGGATGCTGATCGCAGGAATGGCTATCGCCTTTCTGATCTGCCCCGGGGCTTCCGTCCTGTCTCAGACGTCCATCTCTGACTTCGAGCAAACTCTATCGGAAATCTGCATCTCGGACAGCGGACGCTGTATTGCCGCAATCGAGCTTGGACTGGCTCAGACCGAGTTCCCGTCGTCCGAGGTTCTTCAGTTCCTCGATCGCCTTGCAGTGGCAGACACCACCATACTGGAGAAGGAAGCGCTTCTCCTCAACATTGTCATCGCGCTGGAAGAGGGGCTTCCCGTCGACGGTCTTGTGACGAAAGGACTTGAGGGCTTCGCCCGAGGGATCGCTCTGGCTGAGATTCAGATAAGTCTGCATCAGCGCTTGACCTTGCTCACGGAAACACGAGACCTGCTCTATGCCAAGGGGATCTTCAGCGTCGCGCCGGGTACCCCGCAATCGGTTCCGACAGCCCTACCAACCCCGCGCTTCAATCTCCTCGTCAATCACGTCTCCGATACAATCGCAGACTACCTCGATGGAGGCGGAAGCCCATTTGAAGGACAGACGCTGTACCAAGAGGTTCGCTTCCGTTTGCTGTCACTTGAGGGGGTTACGCTACTCGCCGAAGACGTCGATCTCGTCGTGCGAAGGATCGAACCGGCCGATTTGACACGGGTCGCCCTTTCGGCTGTAACTTGATGCGGCAACAACTTGTGAATCCGCAGGAGATGAAAAGGGAGGAGAACATGAAAGCTAGAATCTGGAGAACCGGAGTCGTTCTCTTGTCCGTCCTCACGCTTGCCGCTGTGGTCGGGCTGGCGCAGGAATCTGTCGCCCCGATGGGAATCATCCCTACGCCGCCGGACAGCGAACTCGAAGTGTCAATCTGGGTCAACAAGGGAGCCTACGCCATCGGCGAGGCTGTTACCATTACGTACAGTGTCAACAAGCCGGCCTATATCTACATCTGGGATATCGAACCGGACGGCACGGCCAACCAGCTCTTCCCGTATCCTGGGACATCGGGAACGAACAACTTCGTTCAACCGGGTGAGCATGTCCTCGCCCCCCCTCCTGGGAGTAGCGGATGGGTGATCGGACCTCCGGCCGGAACCGAGTACCTTCAGATCCTCGCCACGACGACTCCCGTGCAGCCGTTCGTGTACATGACGCCGGATCCTGAGGCATTTCGCCAGAGCATCGAAGCACAGATCCTGGGAATCCTCCCTGTGGAAGAGCGAAGCTGGAACTACACAAGCTTCGAGATCACGTCCGGCACGCCATCCTCCTACGGAACGGTCACGATCAACTCGAGTCCAAGCGGGGCTCTGATCAGCATCGACGGCGAGTACGCCGGCTACACACCGAAGACCGTATTCATCGAGCAAGGATTCCATCGAATCTCGTTGACCAAGTCTGGATACCGTGGGTGGAATGCTGCGATCTTCACGATCGGAAGCTTGAGGCGCACGATCAACGCAACGCTCGAGCCGCTCGTCTCCGTGAACGCCTCCCCAAATGCTGCGTTCAGTTTCTCTCCAACCCATCCCGCCGTCAACGGCTGGGTCAACTTCGACGCATCGGCGTCCAGCGACCCGGATGGCTCCATTGTGTCCTACTCGTGGACCTTCGGAGACGGGGGAACGAGTAGCGCCGGCCCAACCGAATGGCATCCATTCGCCGCTCCCGGTGTCTATGTCGTTACGCTGACTGTAGTGGACAACAGGGGGGGAACGGATTCGACCTCCAGAACAGTCCAGGTCGGCCCAACGAACCTCCCACCAACCGCTACATTCACATTCTCTCCGCCCAATCCTGCCGTCAACGGCTGGGTCAACTTCGATGCATCGGCATCCAGTGATCCGGATGGTTCCATTGTGTCCTATGCGTGGACCTTCGGAGATGGGGGAACAAGCAACGCCGGACCCAATGCATGGCATCCATTCGGCGCTTCAGGAACCTATACGGTGACGCTCACAGTAACAGACGACAAGGGAGGCACGAATTCGACCTCCAGGACAGTTCAGGTCGGCGCTACCAACCTTCCGCCAACTGCAGCGTTCAGTTTCTCTCCGACCAACCCTGCTGTAAACGGTTGGGTCAATTTCGACGCATCGGCGTCGAGCGATCCAGATGGTTTGATCGCCTCGTATGCATGGAACTTCGGAGATGGTGGGACAAGCAATGCTGGACCAACTGAATGGCATCCATATCAGGCTCCCGGCAGCTATGTCATCACCTTGACCGTTCAAGATGACGACGGCGCGACCAACTCGACATCACGAACCATCGTCGTTGGGTCGACAAGTCAAGCGCCGGTCGCCGCGTTCACCTACTCTCCGCTGACACCAACCATCGGACAGCCGATCCTGTTGAACGCGCAATCGTCGTATGATCCTGATGGTACGATCGTTTCCTACCTATGGGATCTCGACGGCAACGGGACAGACGATCTGAGCGGTTCGTTGGGCCAAGTCACGTATCAGTCCATAGGCACAGTGCTCGTCCGACTGACCGTGATTGACAACGACGGTCTCTCGTCCACGACGACGCAGCCGATTGCTGTGTCGGGTGGTGGCACCACGCCAAGCGGTGGCGAGCCGCCGATGGGATCCACAGCCGGGTTCTTCATTTGGGGAACCGATTCCTGGCACATCACCGTGAATGCTGGAGCGGGTTGGACCGGCCCCCATGACTATCGTATCGAGCTTCGAACCGATGGATCGTTCCAGGATGTCGGCCAAACGACGAACAGCGGGACCGGTCCGGTCCCCGTGGCGCCCATGGGAATCGTTCCATCCCCGGCCCCAACTGCGGGAGGAAAGACCCTGATCTACGAGGGCTCCCTGCAAACCGGGAACATCGACCATACGTTCCGGCTTCCCGACTCGCGAAGCATGTGGCTGCAATTGGAGCTGGACGTAGATGGAGACGGTGACTTGGAAAGCTCGCCAAGTCTCGTGCATCTGCGATACTCGATGGTGAGCCCTCCGAGTTCGCCGTTCGTGGTTGGACTCCCTAGAAGCAGTAGCGCTGAGCTTACGCCGGGAATAGACTTCCGGATCGGCAATTCGGTTAGTATCGGCGGCAAGGTCGCCTACACCGAAACGAGTCAGTTCGTCTACTGGACCACGACGATCTCGAATCTCGAGAGCCCATAGGACAAGGCACATCACGAGGGGTCGCATGCCATGCGGCCCCTCATTTTCATTGAGGTTGCCCTCTGATCCAGACGACGGGTATCATCGTGCTGTCATGGCGTATCGTCTCTTGTCCGTCGACTGGCGGCTCGACCATCCGAGCATCGACCGCGAAGAGTTCTTCGGCAGATCATCGCTTTCGGGGTATGATGCGGTCTTTGTCGACCCAACTAGTATCTCTCGTCGATGGACATCAGATATCGCGCCAAGCCCTGATGGCATCCGTCGGATCGATCCACTAAGAGATCGCGGGTTCGGCCGCACGCTGAGCTCCTGGATGGATCGCCGTCGCGCGGAGGCCGAAGACCTCTTGCTGAAGGCAGGCGGTCTCCTTGTCTGTAGGCTTCGCACACGTGGAGAACCACTCGAAATCTCGTCCGCAGGTGAACCGGCTGAGCGCATCGATCGGTATAGCTGGCTGCCGGCTGTCTCTCTGGTCGACCGCCAGCACCAATTCAGCTTCCCGTCCAACGGTCGTTTCGTGCCTCGTCACGGGAAGGACATCGTGTTCGAGGATTCCGGAAGTCCGTTCGAGGCCTATCTTCGCCAATTCGAGGGGCACCTCACGTACGATGCCGTCTACCAAGATCTGCTGTCCACGCCGATTGAGCGCTTCGCGACCGTCCTTGCTCGAAATCGCGTCGGCGATGCCATCGCTCTCGAGATCCCATTCGAGGAAGGCCGGCTAATCCTGCTCCCCTCGCTTGTCGGTGTCTCTCCTTCGCAGGAGGCAATCGCCCTGATTGAGGCTATCGAGAAGGCCGTGGCGCGTCCCGCATTCTCCTCTCTCCCCGACTGGCTCCCAGCGTATTCCGTTCCTGGAGAGGAAGAACTTGTGGATGAGCTGGCCGGACTGCGAGAGCGTCATGAGACGCTGTCTGCGAAGATCGATGAGATCTCCGAGCGACTAGCGAACAAGACACGCGCCAAGCGAATCCTGCACGCTCGAGGAAGGTTCTCTCTCCTCCCTGCTGCAGTCGACGCGTTCCGCTCACTTGGCTTCGATGTGCAGCAGATGGATGACATCCTGGAGATTCGATCGGATGAAGGAGACGCCCTCATCGTCGTCACCGCGACAACCGAAGACGCGATCGGACTCCCTCCGTATCGACGTCTATTGCGCGAGGTTGACCGCTCAGTCACCGAGGGAGAGGGGCCTCGAAAGGGTATTCTTGTCGTCTGCGCATCACGGGAGCTTGACCCCAAACGCCGCCCAACCCAGTTCACACCTGAGGTTCTCCGGGGCTGCCAGGCACACGGGTTCTGCTTGATGACGACGTACCAGCTATTCAAACTTGTGCTGCGTGCACTCAAGCAGAGAGGAGACAACCCCGATCTGCGCCGTCTTGTGCTCGAATGTGATGGTGAGCTCCGACAGGTGGACACTGCGTGAAGGTTCTTATCCCGATCTCCATCGCACTTGCTCCAATCACGGCCTACGGATGTGCTCTGCTTGCCCGTTTGATGCGGCATCGCGGTGTCGGACAGCAAGTCCGAGAACTGGGTCCGCAGGGCCACGCATCGAAAGCCGGCACACCGAACATGGGTGGGCTCGTCATCCTCTCTGTGTGGACCGCCAGTGTCCTCTGCCTAGGAGCGTTCGTCACATGGGGCCGTCCGATCGGATTCGTCCTTGCCGCCGGGGCTGCACACGGGATCATTGGACTCGTGGATGACATCTGCTCGATGCGACGGCATCGCTCCTTGGGGTTGAGCGTTTCGTGGAAACTCCTTCTTGGAACGCTTGTCGCCGGCGGTCTGTTCTTCCTGTTCCGCGATGTGGTATCAGTTCCTCAACGAATTCCGTTCTCCTCGGCTACGGTCGTCCTGCCTCCGTTTGCGACATTCTTCCTCGTCTGGCTGAGCTTCCTCGCAACGACGAACAGCGTGAACCTTGCGGATGGACTAGATGGATTGGCCGGTGGATTGACAGTGCTCATCCTGGTCGCGCTGCTCCTCCTTTCGCCCTTACCATGGACACTGATAATCTTGCTCCCCTTGCTCGGCGTGTTGAGTGGATTTCTCTGGATGAACGGCCATCCGGCGCAGATTATCCTTGGAGATGTGGGAGCATTCGGCCTGGGAGGAATCATCGCCGCTGTCTTTCTGAGTACGGGGACGATCTTCTTCCTTCCCCTCGCCGGCGGCGTCTTTGTACTGGAGGCCGGATCCGTCATCGCACAGGTGATACTATGCAAGACCACTGGCATGCGACTATTTAAGATGAGCCCGTTGCACCATCATTTCGAGCAGTCCACCCGCGCAAGAAACTCCCACGTTCTTCCCGGATTCGAGTGGCCGGAGACGAAGATCACTCTACGTTTTTGGCTTGTGCAAGCGGTTTTCGTCGGACTGGCGGTGTGGGCCGGACTTCACACATAGGGCCATCTGGCCATGCCCCCTGACGGGAATCGCGGATTGCCTACCGTCCGCGGGCTGTGCGGAGCGGAGCCGCGCTAGCCAAGTAGGGATTGCCGGAGGTGGGACTTGAACCCACACGAGGTGTGAACCTCACAGGATCCTGAATCCTGCGCGTCTGCCAATTCCGCCACTCCGGCGTCGTGTGCTGGAAGTGTAGGAGGCTGTGATAGGGGTGTCAAGATCGACATTCCCTCTCCGCATGGCCTGCGTTCGACGGAATCAGTCTGTCGATCTCCCTTGCAGGCATAAGATTGCGCGATGGCTCTGAGGACTTGGTTTCCAATGTGATATCGATTACAATACTGGACGCTTGACCCTACTCGATGGGTGATGCGAGGTCAGGGTCGGGAGGGACAGACGTAACGAGCTTTGCATGGGACAACCGTCAGAGGGGGTGGCATGGTCAATCTCAAGGATTTCCGCATTTTCTCGGACTTGAAGGATAAGGAACTGGACAAGCTCAGCGAAGCGGTTCGTACGATTAACTACGGTCGAGGAGAGATCATCTTCCAGGAGGGAGCTCCTGCATTCGGCTTCTATCTGATCTTTGAGGGAATGGTCAAACTCGTCAAACGAAGCATGAGAGCAAAAAGCCAGATCCTCAAGATCTCGGGGCCTGGAGAGATCCTCGGTGAGACCACGCTGTTCGACAAAGGGAGCCACAATGCCTATGCCAAGACAATTGATGTTGTCTCGGTGGGATTCATTGAGCGTGGCGACTTCTTCTACTTCCTTGAGCGGCATCCAAAAACCATCTTCCGTCTGTATGAGAAGCTCTCCGAGGAACTGAAAGCGTTCCAGAATAAGCTCGCAGAACGCTCCTACTCATCGAGCAAGGAGCGGCTTGCCCGGTTGATCCTCCACCTGGGCCGAAGTGGTGTCGAGCTGTCGCGTGCCGAACTCGCCGAGATGGCCGGCGTGTCGTCCAAGACGGCCATTCGAACGCTCAGCGAACTCGAGAGCCGCGGGATCATCTCGATCGAGAGCCGAAAGATCAAGATTCTTCGTGAGGCCTACCTTCAGAAGATCGTGGAGCCGTTCCTCGCAAACCTCAATCCGAACCTGATCATCTGACGGGCAATCCCGGCAAAGGAAGAAGGTCACACGACTAGGTGACCTGTGTCCTTTCGTGTTCTCCAATTGGTTCGTACATTCGCACCAGGCAAGCGTCTCACCAGCACTCTCTGGCGAATTTCAAGGATGGGTGGCCATTGACAAACGGGCTGAATCCCACGGAGCGGACAATCCTAGTCGGGGTTTCGTCCATCGTCGCTCTTGTGATCAGTATCGTGCTTCATCGTACGGGAGTTCCTCCTGTGCCGCTGACGTTCCTTGTGTACGCCGTATTCCTATTTCCCCTCGCCTTTGGCGCTCATGCATTGCACCGCCGTGGAGCACTGTTCCTCTCCGGCGGATTGGCGGTAATCGGAGTCGTTATCCTCGCCTTCTCAGGGATTCGATCCCCCGTCTCCATCGCCCTCCTCCCGGCAGTCTACCTCAGCATCGGTCTTGGCCTCGGCTGGCACAACGAACGTCGGCGCGCGCGTCGGGCAATGTGGCACCCTCCCAGGTCGCTTAAGGATCGCCAGGATGAAGAGGTTTTCGAGCCCGCATTCAACATCCTGCATTTCGTGGACCGCGAGGGGACAGTCAAGCGACGTAATGAGGCATCGCGGACATCGATCGGGCATGTGACCAAGCAGACGATCCCACTCACGGAATACGTACATCCGGGAGAGATCAGCAAGGTGAAAGCTGAGCTGATCCGTTTGTTCGATCGCGGGGAAATTCGGGGTATCGAGACCCGTTTCGTAGCCGAGGATCGAACCGCATTCCCGGTCGAGATTCGAGGGACTCGCCTCGATGATCGAACAGCCGTCATCGAAGCACGCAATCGTTCCAGGGAGGCCGAGCTCGAGCGGCAACTCATGGAGACCGAAGCACGCTACCGGCGGTTGATCGAGGAAGCAGTAGACACACTCGATTCGGGGATCATCATCACGGATCGGAAGCACGAGGTCATCTGGGCCAATGCGACCATCGGACGGTTCTTCGGAATCGATAGGGATCGCTTGATCGGCGTTGACGCCAAGCGCGCGCTATCGCGCTACATCGGGGCATTCGAGGAAGCACAATCCCTTGCCAAGGTGATTGAGGAGGCCATCGACAAAGGAGAGCGGATCGACTCGATCACCTGTTGCGTGCGCCCGACGCTCGGACGAGAGGAGCGAGTGCTGGAGTATCGATCGATCCCGATCGAGACCGAACGATACAAGGGCGGGCGGATCGATCACTACATCGACATTACTGAACTGAAACGGCTTGAGAGCAGTCTGCGGGAGGAGTCGGAGAATCTGGAACGCAGCAACGAGAAGCTCGAAGAGTTCTCTCATGTTGTCTCGCACGACCTCAAGGAACCGCTTCGCACGGTGGAGACGTTCAGTGGGTTCCTTCTCGAGGACTACGAGGACAAGCTCGACAAGGAAGGCGTCGACTATCTGCACACCCTGCGGCGCACATCGGCACGCATGCGTCAGCTGATCAACGATCTCCTGTCTCTATCAAGCATCCACATGGACACGAAGTCATTCGAGCGGATCAATACGCAACGTCTGCTCGACGAGATCCGAGAAGATCTCGAAGTTCGTCTCCACGGAGTTAATCTCCAAGTCACCGACGGACTCCCCCCGGTGAAGGGAAGCAAGGTTCGCATTACCGAGTTGCTCAGCAACCTTATCGTTAATGCGATCAAGTACAACGATAAAGCGCTTCCAACCGTCCGTATCGGGTGGCAACCACAGGAACCCTCCGCCAATGGGATGGCCACATTCTTCGTGGAGGACAACGGTATCGGCATTGAGTCCCGCTATCAGCAGCGGATCTTCGGGATCTTCCAGAAGCTGCACCCACGCGAGGACTACGAAGGCACGGGCGCCGGCCTTGCAATCTGTAGACGGATCGTAGAGGAACACGGCGGGAAGATCTGGGTCAAGTCGGAAGTTGGCAAAGGGAGCACGTTCTACTTTACCATTCCCAGAGCAAGAGAGGTGGAAACCAATGCATAGCCTCGAGAAGATGAAGGTCCTTGTCGTTGAGGACAATCCCAACGACGTCACAATCATCAAGCGCGCCATGCGGAAGAGCGATGTGAAATGCGAGCTCTCCTTCGCCCGAGATGGGGAAGAAGCGCTCGATGCACTCGCTCAGAGCGGCGAGTTCGAAGACACACCACGTCCTGATCTGATCCTGCTGGACATCAATCTCCCGAAGATCAACGGCCTGGAGGTTCTCGCCAAGATCAAGGGAGACGATCGCCTCCGACGCATCCCGGTGATCGTGCTCACGATCTCCGAACGGGAGGAGGATATGGTCAAGGCGTACGACAGCGGCGCTGCAAGCTACATGACCAAGCCCGTCGATTCGAAGGATTTCGAGCGTCTCATCCAGACAGTTCAGGACTACTGGAAGATCGCCCGCATCGCACCCGAATAGAGCCCGGATCCGCAATCAACTGGAGAGCGAAGACATCCGTCTCCCCCTTGTGTGTTGTGTGTTCGGAGGATCTGTCGCCAAAGACCGCGGTTCGGGTTTCCGGTTCCGCTTGGCGGATGCGGTTGGCGAAGTACTCTCTGGACGCTTTGGACAAGAAGAAATCGAGGCATGTGCAAAGGGGAGAGGGAACCAAATCGATGGAAGGATTCATAACGAGATGAAGGCTTCCATCGTACCTCCTTACCAACTTCCACACCGCGACCAAGACCAAACGCGGTGCCCTTCTCCACAAGCACAGGGTCCTCCGAACTGAAGGCGAGCCACCCGCGGACATGCCAGGACGCGGGAAACAGCCAACGGTTCTTACCCAGGGAAGGCGAACACGGCAGTAGGTTCGCCTTCCCACCCCCATTTCACACCCATCGTCATCCGGCGTTCTCGATGAAGTTGGAGATGACTTCAGCTAGCCCTCGGACTTCCATGGCCTCGGAGGCCGTCAGTTCACGCCCACATAGCTCGATGAGCCTCGCCATCGCGCGTGCAACGTCCTCGGGAACGTCGATCGGTGGTTCAACGGCATCGGGAGACCCATAGAGGATCTCAGGCAGATTCTCGTCCATGCGCCCAATCGTCGGCTGAGTAAGCACACCACGCATCGAGAATGCAATGCCGAAGTACCAACGATCGAGATCCATGGCAAACGCCTCAATCACCCCATCCAATACCATCTCAAGTGCGCTGCTGAGATCACGTATCCCCGAGAATAGGCCTACATCACTCGCCTGCTTGATCTCCTCGTTGTCCACCTCGGTCCAAGCAGCGATGGCCAACAGCGTGTCAACGTGAGCAACGCAGTAGGCATCAATGTCGATCCGCAGGCGAACCAGTTCCGGCATGATGTTCGGGATCGTTGTCGATGCTGTCTGTGTCATCACATCGATCTGGAGCAGCGCCGCTTCGTACGCAAGCCGTTCGCAGGCTTCGGGCAATCCCCCCGGCACTTCGATCGGGGTTCCCTTGAACAGGTGATCTCCATACGATCGGTAGAATAGGTAGAGCGGTGCAAACTCGGAGTAGAGGTCGGAGTAACTCCCGCCCAAACGCACCGCGAGCGCCGTCTCATGGCCAGGCACTCCATCTGCCTCAGCCGCTATCACACCAGGGATCCATATCCAAGTCATGAGAAGCGCAATGCAGTATAGGATTGGACATACGCGGATTCTCCTCACACCGATCACCTCCGGGTCTTGGCCCCTAGTGTAATTCAGACTACAATCCAGTGTGTAGGGGTTTGGCTGTCAGACATACTGACAGGTCACAGGGAGTCAAGAGGAGGCACACATGAAGCGACTGTTGGTACTTGGTGTCGTAGTTCTAGCAATGGTTTCGCTCTTCGCGAGCGTCGGTTATGCACAGGACTACCCGCGGATCGGGTTGATTCTGGCCACGGGTGGATTGGGCGACAAGTCGTTTAACGACCAAGCGTTCCTCGGCGCGACTAGAGTGGCCGAGCAGCTTGCAGCGCAGCACGGTGTCACAGTCGAGGATATTCTTGACTACGTCGAACCGACAGCGATTGCGGAGTATGCAGGCTTCCAACTGCAGTTCGCGGATGCCGGCGTCTATGACCTAATCATCTGCATCGCATTCGACCAGGCCGCACCGCTTGAGGTGACAGCAGCAGACTACCCGGACCAGAAGTTCGCCATTGTCGACATGGTGGTCATAGCCGACAACGTCGCATCCATCGTGATGAACGACTGGGAGTCGGCGTTCCTCGTCGGCGTTGTTGCCGGTTCGATGACGAAGACCAACATCGTCGGCTTCGAAGGTGGCAAGGATGAGCCGCTGATCCAGCGATTCCTCGCCGGGTATAAGCAGGGCATTCATTGGGTGAACCCCGACGCCGAAGTCCTCGTTCGCTTCGTCGGCGACTGGGCCAATCCGACACTCGGCGCCGAACTGGCGCGTGAGATGTACAACGCCGGCGCCGACTACGTCTATGGCGCGGCCGGCAAGTCTCACCTTGGCGTGTTCACGGCGGCCGAGGAGAACGACGCGTGGTTTGCGATGGGGACCGATGTCGATCAGGCCGCGACGGTGCCCGAGAGCGCCGACGTAATCGTCGCCAGCGGTCTGAAGCGCGTCGATTTGGCCGTTGAACTCAATGTTTTGGCTTTACTCGATGGCACCTGGGAACCGACGATCTATAGCTACGGCATGGTCTCCGATTTCGGCGTTGGGACAGGCATTTCTGTCGGCAACTTCGACGTGAACAACTACGTCGTGTCGAGTGAGTCGACCGTCCCGGTTCCGACCAACGTCATCCGCAAGTGCGTTGAGGCTGCAGAAGGTATCCTCGACGGAACAATCGTGATTACGGACCTCGTCTGGTAGCCGTTCGGTCAGATTGAGCGTCTAGAGAGAAGCGAACTCGATGCCTGACTACGCCGTAGAGATGCGGGGAATCGTCAAGCGGTTTCCTGGCGTCATCGCAAACGACGGTATCGATTTCGCATTGGAACACGGTGAGATCCACGGTCTTCTCGGCGAGAACGGCGCCGGGAAGACCGTGCTCATGAGCGTCCTGTACGGTCTGTACTACGCGGACGAGGGCGAGATTCTCATCGATGGAGCGACACACAAGCACTATCGCCCAGCGCGAGCGATCGGTCTGGGAATCGGCATGGTGCATCAGCATTTCATGCTCGTCCCCAGGCTGACAGTAGCCGAGAACATCATGCTCGGTCAGGAGCCAACGAAGAACGGTATCCTTCTCGATCGAGATGCCGCAGCCCGGAAGATCGAGGCCTTCTCGGAGCAGTATGGCCTGCCGATCGATCCGCGTGCAAGAGTCAATCAGCTTCCCGTCGGAGAACAACAGCGTGTTGAAATTATCAAAGCGTTGTACCGCGGCGCGAATACGTTGATCCTCGACGAGCCAACCGCCGTGCTAACGGAGCAAGAGACCGAGAATTTGGGGGAAGCACTCCAGAAGCTCAAGGCGGAGGGCAAGTCGACCATCCTCATCACGCACAAACTGCAAGAAGCCATCGGGATGTGCGATCGGATTACGGTGCTACGCAAGGGACAAGTTATCGGAACAGTCAATGCGAAGGAGACGACGGAGAGAGAGTTGGCCGAGATGATGGTCGGTCGGGATGTCGTATTCACCGTGCATCGCAGTAAAGCCCGGGATGATACCGAATCCGTGCTGGCCGCTGAAGGCATTACCGCATGTGGAGACCGCGGGCTTGACATCCTTCGCGGGATCGATCTTCAACTGCGGCGCCACGAGGTTCTCGGCATCGCCGGCGTTCAGGGGAATGGACAAGCCGAACTGGCAGAGGTGCTCACCGGCCTGCGCCCCACGACTGGAGGGACGATCCGTCTTGGAGATGATGATCTGACCGGGCGAAGTGCACGGGCGTTCATTGACGCCGGTATCGCGCATATCCCTTCCGACAGACATCTGCGTGGTTTGATCATGCCCTTCTCCCTACGAGAGAACGCGATTCTTGGCCGGCAGCAAGAGAAGACTTTCAGTCCATCCCCGTTCTGGCAGCGGCAGGGAGCGATCACACGCTTCACGCGAGGTATTGTCGATGCGTACGGCGTCAAGACTCCGTCCGTCAACACGCTGGCCAAGAACCTATCCGGCGGCAACCAGCAGCGGTTGATCATCGGACGCGAAGTGACCAAGAATCCGTGCGTGATCATCGCCGCCCAGCCGACCCGCGGCCTCGATGTCGGAGGGATCGAGTACGTCCGCGACCAGTTGCTGAAGATGCGCGATCAAGGGGCCGCCGTCCTCCTGATCTCGATGGATCTGGATGAAGTCCTGATGCTCAGCGATCGGATCGCTGTCATCTACAACGGCCTCATCGTCGCCATCAGAGATCCGGAAACCGTCGATCGCCATGAACTCGGCGAGCTGATGCTCACCGGAACGGTGTCTGAAGCCCCAAAGCAAGGAGGATCGTAGTGATCGCCGCCCTCAAGCGTTCCGCACTGCTACGCGAGACAGGACTCACGTTTCTCTCGATCCTCGCAGCTTTCGGCGTCGGATGCATCATCCTATGGGCTGGCGGCTACTCGATTCCTGCGGTGTTTCTTAACCTGTGGAAGGGCGCGTTCGGCAACAAGATATCCATCGGGCAGACACTCACACAAGCCACGCCGATCATCTTCACGTCCCTTTCGTTCCTGATTGCGTTTCGCTGTGGACTGTTCAACATCGGTGCCGAAGGGCAGATGTACATGGGCGCGATTGCAGCTGCGGTCGTCGGCATCTATCTCAAGCTTCCCGGCATACTCCATGTCCTTGCTTGCCTACTTGCCGCAGGTTTGGCGGGCGCAGCATGGGGTTGGATCCCCGGATACTTGAAGGCGAAGCGCGGGGTCAACGAATTCGTCACCACGATGATGCTCTCGTCGGTCGCCATCTATTTCACCGACCTGTTGGTCGCGCCTCGGATGGTTCTCCACGATACGCGATACGGATCGAACCAGACCGTTCGGGTCATGCGAAGCGCGATCCTTCCCAAGCTGCTTCGCCCAACCCAAGTCACATGGGCGATCATCATTGCGGGAATCGTCGTGTTCATCGTCTGGTACTACTTGTTCCGAACCAGATCCGGATACGAGCTGCGCGCCGTCGGCCAGAGCCCGAAGGCCGCAGAGTACGGGGGCATCTCCGTCAAGCGCAAGCTGATCCTCTCGCTGTGTCTCGCTGGATTCGTTGCCGGCCTCGCAGGCGCAGGAGAGGTTCTCGGTACGCATACGCGGTTCATCTCGGGGTTCTCTCCCGGCTACGGATGGGATGGGATCGCCGGAGGGCTCATTGCAAGAGCGCATCCAATCGGGGTTCTCTTCTCGGCGTTCTTGATGGGTGCGTTGAGGGCGGGGAGCATGCAAGTGCAGAGATCTGGAGCCGCTCCCGGGGATATCGCTTCCGTTCTACAGGGCCTTGTGATCTTCTTCGTGATCGCTCCAACGCTCATCCGGAGGCTCATTCGCTGGAGGCGGAACCGATGAACATCTTCACGATTCATCTACTCCTTCGAACGCTCAGGCTTTCGAGCCCTATTGCGTTGATCGCCCTTGGCGAGACGTACTCCGAGAGGGTCGGCATCATCAATGTTGGCGTCGAGGGAACCACTGTGCTTGGAGCCCTTGTGTCAGCCTTGGTGTCGTACTACACAGGCAGCGCATGGGTCGCCGTCATCGCCGCAGTGCTTGGCGGCGGGCTCGCGGGCGCGCTGCATGCACTGTGGTGCATCCGCTTCCGTGCCAATCACGTCGTCTCCGGGGTTGCCGTCAACATCCTTGTCGCCGGGCTCTCCCTGTTCATTACCAGTGCGCTGTGGGGATCCAGAGGCACGTCGGCATCGGCTCCGACAATCAACGCTTGGTACATCGCGGGCTCCGCTCTTGTACTGGTGGTCATCTCGCAAATCTTCATTTTTCACACGCGGTGGGGGCTCCGCCTCCGCGTCGTCGGCGAAAAGCCGGAGGCTGCGGATACTGCAGGGATCAATGTCTATCGTACGCAGTACGTCTACACAATCGTCAACGGGATGCTCTGCGGACTGGCTGGAGCCTACTTCTTCAACAACCTGGGATACTTCGTCAATGGCATGGTCGGGGGGCGCGGGTTCATCGGCATCGCGGCGATGGTCATCGGCAACTACAGCCCTGTGGGGGCACTCGGGGCGGCACTCCTTTTCGGTTTTGCTGATGCATTACAGATGAGTCTCCAAGGGTACATCCCAAGCCAGATTTCACTGATGCTTCCCTACCTTCTGACCGTGCTTGTGCTTGCCGTGTTGATCCGGCGAGCTCAGGTCCCGGCCGCCCTCGGGCAGCACTACATCAAGCAATGATGTCATCGAGCAGCCTTCCAACGTTCGCTGGTAGCTTCGCCCCCGCCGTCTATCGGGACGGAGGTATCGACCTCCTCGACCAGACGCTGCTACCACAGGAGGAAACCGTCGTTCGTCTGACATCGGTCGACGCGGCGGCCGAGGCGATCCGCTCGATGCGTGTCCGCGGCGCGCCGGCGATCGGTGTGGTCGCCGCCTATGGCATCGTCGTAGCCATCGACGAGCAAGGCGCCAGCGTCTCGTCGGATCGACTGCATGAGGCGGCCGACACCCTACGAGCGACGCGACCGACGGCGGTCAACCTCTCCTGGGCGCTCGATCGGATGCTTGCGCTGGCTGGACAACTCGATGGGCGGCCACGGGAAGAGGTTCGTCGCGAACTGCTTACCGAAGCCCGTCGCATCCACACGGAGGACGTCGAGGCGAACCGAGCGATTGGCCAAAACGGTGCCGCTCTGCTGCCGGACGGCGCCCGCGTGCTGACAATCTGCAACACCGGCGCACTTGCCACCGGGGGGTACGGAACGGCGTTCGGCGTGATCCGCGCCGCCCACGAGCAGGGCAAGCTGGCGTTCGTCTACGCCTGCGAAACGCGACCGCGATTGCAGGGTGCGCGGCTGACGGCGTGGGAGCTGTTGCAGGACGGTATCCCGTTCAAACTGCTCGCCGATGGCGCGGCCGCATACCTGATGTCACGCGGCGAGATTGACGCCGTCCTGGCGGGAGCCGACCGCATCGCCGCCAACGGCGACAGCGCCAACAAGATCGGCACCTATGGCCTTGCCGTGGCGGCAAGACATCATGAAATCCCGATGTTCATCGTCGCACCGACATCGACGATCGACCCCGCAACCGCGTCCGGCACACTGATTCCGATCGAGGAACGTGAAGAAGATGAGGTCCTCGCGCCGCGAGGCACGAGGTTTGCACCCAAGGGCGCAGCTGCATGGAATCCTGCATTCGACGTGACTCCGGCCGAATTGATCACGGCCATCGTGACCGAAACTGCCGTTCATCGGCCACCGGTCGTCTTCCGGTGAGTCGCCGGTCGCCAAGAGGAGAAGATCACAGCATGAGAGAACAATCAACAAGAGAGGCCGTCCTCGCCACGGCGGTCGCGATGGCCGGCGCGGGCTTCGCCACAGGCAGCTCGGGCAACGTCTCGGCACGGCTCGGAGATCGCGTGTGGATCACCGCCAGCGGCATTCCATACGGCAAGCTGAGCGCCGAGCAGATTATCGAGATCGATCTCGAAGGAACACGCGTCTCCGGTGAAGGCGATCCGTCCTCCGAGTGGCGGATGCACGCCGCGATCTACGCTGCGCGCGACGACGTGCAAGCGATCGTTCATACCCATTCGCCCATCGCTACCGCGGCAGCCATCGCGCTAACATGTCTGCCGATCCCGCACGACGAGGGGAGGATCCTGTTTGGCGATGAACTCCCCATCTCGGCTCATTGCCCCCCCGGCACATGGGAGCTGGCCAACGCCGTCGCGGACGCATTGGGTGCAGGCCGTGCTGCGCTGATCGCGAAGCACGGTGCTGTCGGTGTAGGGCGTACGCTTGATGAGGCATTCGAAGTGGCGGTCAAGATCGAGGAGATCGCGCACCTGTACCTTCTATCGCGTCAGTTCGCATCCATCTATCGACTCCCGAACGAGGGGACGCCATGAGTCGGGAGCTGGAGTCCGGACAACGCAAGATTCAATGGGCACGCGCACACATGCCGGTACAACAGGAGATCTCAACCCGGTTCCGAGCGGAGCAACCGCTCAGGGGGCATCGGGTCGGAATGTCGCTCCATCTCGAAGCGAAGACCGCGGCGCTGGCCCTGACACTGCGTGAGGGTGGCGCGGCGCTGTACGTCATCGAGAGCAATCCGCTCGCCACGCAAGATGATGTTGCAGCAGCGCTGGCCAGAACCGATGAAATCACTGTGACTGCTCGGCGTGGGGTCTCTGAGCCAGAGCACAAGGAGCACATCGAGAGGCTGCTGGACACCGATCCCACACTGATCGTCGAGGACGGCGGCGAGGTCGTCGCGCGGATCGCCGAACGTGGAGCCCCCCGATCCCCATCGCTCATCGGACTGAGCGAGGAAACGACAACCGGAGTCGAGCAGCTTGCATCGCTCCAGAGCGAAGGGAAGCTCAGCATTCCAGCGATTGCCGTCAACAGCGCACGGATGAAGCATCTCTTGGATAACCGGTACGGCACGGGGCAATCGACGTGGGATGCGATCATGCGTGCGACCAACCTGCTCATCGCCGGAAAGACAGCCGCCATCGTCGGATACGGTTGGTGCGGAAAGGGCCTCGCGATTCGGGCTCGCGGGCTTGGAGCACGAGTCATCGTCTGTGAGGTCGACGAAATCAAAGCGGTCGAAGCACTCATGGAGGGGTTCGCGGTCGCGCCGCTCGACCGGGCGCTTGAGCAGGCAGACTTTGTTGTGACCGCAACAGGTCGCCCTGGCATCATCGCGGAGCCGGAAATTGCGTACCTGAAGGAAGGCGCTGTGCTTGCCAATGCAGGGCACTTCGCGTTCGAGATCGACCGCAATGCCCTCACGGCGAAATCTTCGGCAATGCGGAAGGTGCGAGAGGACGTCGATGCCTACGATCTGCCCGATGGGAAGACCGTCTACCTCCTCGGCGAAGGGGAGCTGGTCAATCTGTCGGTCGCAGACGGCCATCCGGTGGAAATCATGGACATCTCGTTCGGCCTCCAGGCGCTTAGCCTCGAACACCTGGCGAAGCACCACGCTTCCCTTGAGGCCCGCGTTCATCCGGTGCCGGATGCGATCGAGCGCTCCGTGGCGCGCATCGTCCTCTCGATGCTATCGTCGCCGTTACCGTGACGGCAGGGACGCATGGCCCTGGGATCCTGGATGTGGAGGTGGGGCGATGTCCTACGTCGGTCCAAACCTGAAGTTGCGTGCCGGAGAGCTGCCAGAGGCGATCCTCCTTCCCGGGGATCCCGCTCGCGCTGAAGCGATCGCCTCGCGCTTGAGCAAGCGGACCCTGGTCTCAGCGAACCGAGAATACCACTCGTACCGAGGCGAGTACGGCGGGATTCCTGTCGGTGTTGTCTCCGCAGGCGTCGGGTCGGCCGGAGCAGCTGTTGCCTACGAAGAGACCATCCGAGCTGGCGCCAAGACGCTGATTCGCGTAGGGACTGCCGGTGGGCTTCGGCAAGAGATACGTCCGGGGAATCTTGTCGTCGTCAGCGCCGCGGTCCGCGCCGAGGGGACATCCCGGCAGTTGGCCCCCCTGGAGATGCCCGCCGTCGCCGATCCGGATCTATCTGCCGCGCTCTGGTCGGTTGCGCGAGATGCCGAAGGAACTGCTCACCGCGGCGTGGGTGTGAGCATCGACGCATTCTACCCAGGGGTCTTGGATCTCGGACTTGAAACGTATGCACGTGCTGGGGCCGTCTGTGTAGAAATGGAGTGTTCGGTCCTCTACATGATTGGTCTCCTCCGCGGTGTACGCGCGGGAGCGATCGTTGCTATCGACTGCGCCCCGGGGACGATTGAGGCCGGAGCCTACAATCCACATCAAGAGATCGTCAAGGAGGCCGTCGAACGGGAGATCACGGTGGCGCTTGACGCCATTGTGAGACTCCAGGAGGTACTCCATGCATAGAGCACACCGAGACGACGTGGCCAAACCGCTGATCAAGCAGCGGGGCGAGACGGTCTACGAACTCGTCGGCGCATCGGATCACATCGGCAAAGCTGCAACACATAGCATCGCGGAGATCGACATCTGCGCAGGCGGCTCCTCTGCGAAGCACCACCATCGACAATCTGAAGAGACCTATTACATACTGCATGGATACGGCCACCTGGTCGTCGATGGCGTTGAATACCGGCTGCGCGTCGGCGATGCCTGTCTCATCCGCCCCGGCGAGTGGCACCAGATCTTCAACGATTCATCGAAAGACGAACTCGTTCTTCTCGCGGCAAGTTCTCCTCCGTGGATCGCCCAGGATTCGGTGTTCGACGAACCCGCGGATCACGTCGGCTAGTACGGCGTGTCACCGCCATCGATGTTGATCGACTGACCTCGGATGATGACGGCGGCATCAGACAGCAAGAACGCGACGACACGGCCAACTTCGATCGGCTCAATGTGTCGCGACATCAGGTTCGGCTTCATTGAGCCATACAGTTCATCAGCATCAGCGCCAATCCGTTCAGCAACCCATGCCGCCGCACTCTTTAGCATTGGGGTGGCCACGCCGCCGGGGCAGACCGCGTTGACGTTGATCCCTTGCTCCGACCATTCACTTGACAGGGTTCGCGTCAGATTGATCACCGCTGCCTTGGTCGCGTTGTAGGCCGCCATGTTCCCATAGCCCACTTTGCCAGCGTTGGAGGCGATGTTAACGATCACGCCACGACCGGAGGCGATCATCCGTCGGGCCACAAGCTGGCAGCAGTTCATCAGACCCCAAACGTTGACGTCGAACTGCCAGTTCCATCGATCGCGCGGGATATCGGCCGCCGGCCCCATCTCGATCACACCCGCGTTGTTCACCAATCCGTCCAATCCGTTGAACTTGTCAATGAACATGTCAAGCGCGCGCGATACCGCCTCAGGGTTTGTGACATCAGCAACGCATGTCAACGCTTGCTGTCCCATCTTCGCAACATCGGCTGCAGTCTCTTGCAACCACTCATCATGCAGGTCGATCAGTCCGACGTTCGCTCCGGCTTCGGCCACCGCCTGTGCGATGCCGCGACCGATCCCTTGACCCGCTCCGGTGACGAGGACGTTCTTTCCCTGTAGCATTGTGACTGCCTCCCTGTGCTCCTAGAAGATCTGGTGTGTCATCATGCCACCGTCGACCTGTAGATTGGCTCCGGTGATCCACTCCGCCGCATCGGAGGCGAAGAATAGACACGCGTTGGCGATATCCCTCGGCGTTCCAAGACGGGATAGCGGAGCAGCCGCTGTCCAGCGTGCGACGCCTTCCGGCCATGCATCCTCGATGCCTTCTCTCCAGATCAACCCGGGAGATACGCAGTTCACGCGAATCCCATGCGCACCGAGTTCTCCAGCCGAGGCCTTGGTGAGCATCACCACACCTGCTTTCGCCGTGCAGTAGTGAGCATGCATCGGCGCCGGGTTCTCCGCTTCGATCGACGCGATATTGATGATCGAACCACCGTTGCCTTGTTCGACCATCCTCCGGGCAACGACCTGACTGCAGAGAAACGTGCTTCTCAGGTTTGCGTCGATGACGCCGTCCCAGTCGTTCTCGCTCATGTCGATCAGCGTCGCCATCGGATACGCACCGGCGTTGTTCACCAGGATGTTCACTTTGCCAAACGTCTCGATGCAGGTTCCGGCCAACCGCTCGACCTCCGCCTTGCTCGATACATTGGCCTGCACGGCGATTGCTTTTCGCCCTAGTGCTTCGATCTGACCAACCGTCTCATTCGCTGCGTCATGGCTCGATCGGCACACAACCACAATGTCGCTCCCCGCTTCGGCAAAGCGCAGCGCGATGCCTGCGCCAATCCCTCGCGATCCCCCAGTGACAATCGTTACCTTTCCGTTAAGCACGAATTCACGTCCGTTCCCCATTCGTCCGACACCTCCTGTCAGGTCGTCATACAGATAAGATTCTACCGGATTCCGCTCCCCACGGCGTGTACAGTTTCGCCTTGTTTCAAATCATGTCTCGTCTCTTGTGCCGACTCACGATGTGCCTCAGAAAGCACTCCCCATCTGAATTGACTCGAGGGGGGGGCGAGGTCTATTATGGGCGTAATGAGGATCACACCGGAGCGTGCGACCGAGAAGGCTCGGCCGCGCAATCCCGAAGGTTCAGGTCGCACAGGAGGTGCACCATGCGTAAGGTAGTTGCTCTGGCGCTAACCGCCGTGTTGGCGCTCGGCATCATCGGTCTCGCCCAGGAACTGGGCACGAGAGAGAGGCCGATCTACATGATTCTCGTTCCCTCGACGGAGAGTTCCACAGTCGAGGAGAACGGAGAGCTCATTGCACAGGCCTTGTCGGAGCGGACCGGCTACTACATCGAGGCTGACGTGAAGGCGGACTACACCGCCATGATCGAAGCCATGGCTGCGTCGGAAGGAGACACGTTCGGCTTTCCTGCGAGCGTACAGTACCTGCGAATCTACGACCGAACCGGCGGCAACTGCTCAATCCGGCTCGCATCGGTGCGATATGGAACTGTTTTCTACTTCGGCGCAATCTACGCTCGCCGTGACAGTGGCATCGAATCGATTCTAGATCTCGACGATAAGGTCTGGGTGTACAACGACGTCGTTTCGGGGTCCGGTTACGTGATTCCGAAGCAGATTTTCGACACCATCGGGATCGTTCCCAGCGACACGATCGAGACCGGCGGACACACCAACACGATCGCCGCCCTCTACGAGGGGCAGGGCGACTTCTGCACCGCCTACTACTCCAAGCCCACGCCGCCCGACGGCTGGACCGGAAGCGAGTGGGAGTACGGCGACTACATCGAACGGTGGGTCTGGGATCCACATAACGAGGACGTGTACACCGACGATCTCAGCGCAACCTGTCGCGACGTGCGGCGCGCGCTCCGTAGCACCTACGACTTCGCCGATGTCGTGCGCGAGATCAAGGTCTTGATGCTCGAAGGCGACGAGATCCCGAACGACGGCGTTTGCTTCGGACCGGACTTCCCGGTGGATGTTGCCGATACGCTTGTGGATGCCATCAAGTGGAACATCGGAACGCAAGCCAATCCGGGTCCTGGCAACGCGCTGTGGGCGGACGAGAATTTCTACGAATGGAACGAAGTCACGGATGTCGATGACTCCTTCTACGACAGTCTTCGTACAACGCTTCTCATCCCGATTCCGGACCGCGACTAGTCGCCCGGGAAACAGAAGGATACAAGACTAGGATGGCGGGAGGGAGAGACAAACCTCCCTCCCGCTCGTTTACAGAAGGTGACCGATGAACCCCCAGCTGGCGGTTGAATATCTCACCAAGGTCTACGCACGAGGCGAGGTTCTCGCTCTGGATGGCATGAGCTTCACAGTTGACAAGGGCGAGTTTCTCGTACTGATTGGATTGTCCGGCTCAGGCAAATCGACACTGCTTCGTTGCATCAATCGCCTGATCGAACCCACAGCCGGAACCGTCACGTTCGATGGCGTGGATGTAACCCAAGCATCGCCCCGCGAGCTACGTCGGGTTCGGCGGCGAATGGCGATGATCTTCCAGCACTTCAACCTCGTGAAGCGCTCGACGGTTCTTACCAACGTGCTGTCAGGGAAACTTGGGTATATGAGTCCATGGGCATCAGCCGCACACAGATTCACGCGTGCAGACATCGACCGGGCGATGGCGAATCTGGAGCGGGTTGGAATCCCGGAACAGGCACACAAGCGTGCCGATGAGCTTTCAGGAGGGCAGCAACAGCGTGTCGGGATTGCGCGAGCATTGATGCAGGAACCGGTCATGCTGATGGCCGACGAACCGGTCTCGGCCCTGGATCCTGCCACATCGCACTCCGTCATGCAGTACCTTGAGGTGATGAACCAAGAGGATGATGTTACTGTGCTCGCAAGTCTCCACTTTCTCGGTCTGGCTAGGCGTTACGGAACGAGGATTCTGGCGCTGAAAGACGGGCAGATTGTCTACGAGGGGCTTCCAAGCGACATCGACGAAGTCCGCTTCAGGGAGATCTATGGTGAAGAAGCAGAGGAAGTCGAGGTCCGCTAGGCGCAATACCTTCCTCAAGAAGGCCAACGCGCTTCGTCCCCGTTTCTTCGCATTCCTACTGGATTGGGCAGCATGGGGGTACATCGCCTATGCAGTCATGTACTTCCTCAATCTATACTGGTACACCTGGTACGTCAATTGGTACGGAAGGCTGACGCTTCCCGTTTGGGGATGGCCAATCGTTATCGTGGCAACCCTTGAACTGACTGTCTTGATGCATGCCTTCGGCCACAGCATGGGAATGAGCCTTTTCGAGCGCCGATTGATCACGACGGATATGGACTACCCGTCGCGAGAACATCGCTGGAAGCGCTTCCTGTGGATGCATGTATCGATTGCGGCTCTTCCGGTTGCGCTCCTGCAGACCGAGAGCGATGGGACCGTGCTCCACGATCGTCACTCCCAGACTCGCATGCGAGCGTGGAAGGACATCAAGGAGGACCTCCCACGACGCAAGCCGCGCGCCTGGATCAAGACGCAATCCGGAATCATGATCCTTGTGCTCGTCGCCGTCACCTTCTGGCTTGGATGGGAGATCACCGAGATCGACCTTGCCAACCTATTCAGCCGTGCCGGGATGTCGGCCCGCATCTGGAAGGATCTGATCAACCCCGACTTCGTCCACTTCTTCGAGCCCGAGCCGCAGCTTGGAGAATCGATTGTGCAAGGTCTGATTGAATCCATCTTCATCGCACTGTTGGCGACCCTCACGGGAGGCATCATCGCGTTCCCGCTGAGCTTCCTCGGTGCTCGCAATCTCATGGGCTTCAGCCCGCTGGGATGGCTTGTTTACGCTGTCATGCGCGCCTTCTTTAATGTTTTCCGATCAATCGAGTCCATTCTCTGGGGAGTGGTCTTTGCCGTGTGGGTCGGTTTTGGCCCGTTCGCCGGCGTCCTTGCGTTGATGCTTCACACGATCGCTGCACTCGGCAAGCTCTACTCCGAGCAGGTTGAAGGCATCGATCCAGGTCCACTGGAGGCTATCGCGTCCACTGGAGGCAGCCGGATCGAGGTCGTGTTGTATGGCGTCATTCCTCAGATCATCCCATCCTACCTCGCGTTCTCTCTGTATCGGTGGGACATCAACATTCGCATGGCCACCGTTATCGCACTCGTCGGAGGAGGAGGCATTGGCCGGGTTCTCTTCTACTACAAGAACCAAGTCGGGTTCCTACCCAACGCGTGGAACCAAGTGGGAGCCGTCGTCATTGCGATTGTCGCTGTCGTCTGGTTGCTGGACTATATCAGTGGACGTGTAAGGGAGAAGATCATCTAGCATGAAGGATCGCTACTACGCAGGCTTCATGAAGGAGATGCCGGTTTGGATGAAGAACTTCCGTCATCTTCGAAAGCCAATGCTTGCGTATGCTCTCGATGCTGTAACCCTTCTCTATGCGTGGACGATCCTCTCGTTCATCTATAACACCTATGCGTATGGCATGCCAAGCTACACAACCCTCCCATGGTGGTGGATGCTGCTTATAGTCATCGAAGCGGCAGCTCTCTGGGAGAACTTTGGTGTCTCCTTAGGCTTGAAGCTCCTCGGGATTCGTGTCGCAACACCGGAAGGCAGCTCGCCCAGATTCGGTCGCCGCGTGGTTCGCTACCTCGTGTGGCACGTCTCCGGACTTCCTCTCATTGGATACATCGCCTCCAAAGAGGCAACCGCGTGGCATGACTTGGCGAGCGGTCTGCGAATCGTAAGCCAGGAGGATGTTCCGTCGAGGCGCCTTCCTTGGTACCGGAATAGCTGGTCCGTAGCCATGTTCTTTCTCTTCATCGCGACAATCATCGCAGCGTTTCTCATTACGGAGGTGGATTGGCACGCGCTCATGTCCAACGCGGGGAAGACGGCCAACATCTGGAAGGCGTTCCTCAGTCCCGATTGGTCGCTACTGGGTACCGGGTTTCGCCTTCTGCTGGTCACGATTTTCATGGCCTTCATGGCGACAATCTTCGCCGTATTCGTCGCCGCCCCCCTGAGCTTCCTTGCGGCGCGAAACCTCACGCAAGGCATCGTGGGAAGAACTATCTACATCGTTGTGCGAACGATAATGAGCATCACACGATCGATCGAGCCGATCATCTGGGCGATCGTTTTCGTGGTCTGGGTACGCGGAGGGGCCTTCCCGGGTGTCATGGCTCTGCTGATTCACTCCATCGCTGACCTGACCAAGCTCTACTCGGAACGACTGGAGTCAATCGATCCAGGTCCGGTAGAAGCCATTCGCGCCACCGGCGGCAGCAAGCTACAAGTCATCCTGTATGGCATCCTTCCGCAGATCATCAACCCGTATCTGTCGTTTACGTTGTACCGCTGGGACATCAACGTGCGGATGGCAACGATTATCGGCCTTGTCGGTGGCGGCGGAATCGGTCAACGATTGCTGCAGTACACTCGCGTGTGGCAATGGAGCTCCGCCAGCATGATGATGTTCCTCATCATGCTCGTCGTATGGGTGATGGACTACTCGTCCTCAAGACTCCGTGCGCGTCTCATGTAGCCGTCGTCCGCCCTGGATGACGGGTTTGGAACACCCTAGGATGTCAGCTGCTCCAGATACTCCCGAATGTCCTCCAACCCAAACGTCGTCTTCAGCGCGACGCTGTCTTCAAACCACGCATCTTTGATCGTGTCGTCCCGGCGAATCTCTACATCCTTGATCCCGAAGGACGCAATCATCTTGCTGGCCTCTTCTTCGATCTGTCGATCCTTCACCCGAAACAGAAACCGCGGGAAACTCGGCATTGTCGCACCTCCAGAAGGAGAGTATACCTCGTCGGAACACCGATCTTCGATCGCGAAGCTCTCAAGCGCCAGCTGGCCGGAGTATCTTCTGGACACGCAACCCGAGCCTCACGCCGGCATCAGCGTCCTCCGTGCGACTGCGCAAGATCGAGAGGATCTGGAACAGCTCGTCGCACAGATCGAAGCAGAGGATCATCCCAGCGATATCGAAGCGGCTCTCCATGCGCCGGAGGGCATGGCCAGAAGCCTGGATTGCTTCGACGCGTTGTCTTGCGATTCGGCTTGGTTCCTGATCGCTCGTCTGGGAGATTGCCCGGTCGGGCTCGCTGTCTGCACGCGCATTCCCAAACTCGATGACCGCATCGGCTTCCTCTATCTTGACGAGATCCACGCCCTCTCGGAGCATCGCCGCCAAGGCATCGGCACGGCGCTGATGCGCTCGGTCGCGGATCTGGCCAAAACGCTTGGTCTCGCGGGAGTCCGTCTTCTCACCGAACCGGACAACCGCGCAGCACAGGATCTCTACAACTCGCTCGGTGGACAGCGGAGCAAAACGCTCTTGTATCAGATCCCTGTTGTGCCGCGCGATTCATCGCTCTAGAATGGGCTCCCATGAATACGGTCGATCTGATTGCCAGCAAGCGTGACGGGAAGACGCTCAATCAAGAAGAGATCCAATACTGGATCAGCGGAACGGTCGACCAAACCATCCCCGAATACCAGAGTTCCGCGTTACTGATGGCGATCCGTCTGCGCGGGATGACCGACGAAGAGACGACAATCCTGACCGATATCATGGCTCACTCGGGTTCGATGTTCACTCCGGAGGATCTGGGCGGCTTCACCGTCGACAAGCATTCCACGGGCGGTGTCGGCGACACCACAACGCTCGTCTTGATCCCGCTGCTTGCCGCCGCGGGTCTGACCGTTGGAAAGCTGTCCGGCCGAGCCCTCGGACACACAGGAGGCACGATCGACAAACTTGAGTCGATCCCGGGATTCCGCACGGACCTCTCGCGCGAGCAGTTCCTTGAGCTGGTTCATAGCAGCGGGCTTGCACTCGCCGATCACACCGAGGACATGGTCCCAGCCGATCGGATCCTCTATGAGCTTCGCGACGTCACGGCGACGATCGACTCGCTTCCGCTGATCGTCGCGTCGATCATGTCGAAGAAGATCGCGGGAGGCGCACAGGGGATTGTCATCGACGTCAAGGCAGGCGTCGGGGCGTTCCTTCCGGAACTCGAGGATGCCCGGACGTTGGCCAAATCGTTGGTGTCCATCGGCGCAAGACTCGGACGGAAGATGGCGGCGCTGATCACCGACATGTCGCAACCGTTGGGGCGGATGATCGGAAACGCCCTCGAGGTACGCGAGGCAATCGACACGCTTCGCGGCGAGGGTCCCGAGGATCTGGCGGAGCTATGTTGCGAACTCGGGGCGGAGCTGGTCGTTTTTGCAGGCGGTGCCGACGGCCGAGACGCCGCGATCGAACGGCTTCGCGGTCATCTTCTCGATGGCACGGCACTCGCCAAGTTTCGTGAGCTTGTCGTCAACCAGGGCGGAAATCCCGCCGTAATCGAAGATTTCTCGCTCCTTCCGAGCGCCGCCCGACAAGTCGAGGTCCGCGCATCGCTTGCCGGTACCGTGCGTGCTCTCAACGCACTCGATATCGGCCGTGCCGCAAACCTCCTCGGCGCCGGACGGTTCACCAAGGAGGCCTCGATTGATCCCGCCGTTGGCGTCGAACTGATCGCCAAGATTGGCGATCGGGTAGCACATGAGGAACTCCTCGCCATTCTCCACGTCAACGACGAGGTACAGATCAAGACCGCACGCCGGATAATCGAGACCGCCTATGTGATCGATCCGGACGCAGCGACACTCACGGCCCCGCCGCTCGTGATCGAGCGGATTGTGGGTCACGCTTAGGAGAACGCCGCCGTCCGTGCACCGCTCGTCCTGGCGTACGCCACCTACACCCTCACAATGAGAATGCGTCCGGAAGCAGCGCGCGGAGGGTTGTCCGGACCATCTTGCCTTCCGGGTTCCCCATGATGATCTCGATATCTGGCGCGTGTTCGTGGAGCACCTGCCGACAGGCGCCACATGGGCGGCAGTGATCCGAGGCGCAGGACACGGCGAGCTTCTTGAACCCGCGCCGTCCGTCGGAGATCGCTTTGAACAGCGCCACACGCTCGGCACAGATGGAGAGCCCGTTCACGCCGTTCTCCACGTTGACTCCGGTATGGACCGTTCCGTCATCGCAGAGAAGCGCTGCACCCACAGTAAACTCGGAATATACCGCGTACGCGTTCGCTCGCGCTTCGTTCGCCAACTGCAGCAGTTCCTGATCGTTCATCAGAATCGGATCACGACTCCCAGCACGGCAGCCAGTCCACCCGTACGAAGACCCCACCAGTTCGCTTCGGAACTGATCGGGAGAAGGAACCGAACGTCCGCGTAGAGGCGCAAGAACGGCGGTCCGATCTCAAACCCCACCACGCCGTGCACCGCGAAGCTCGACCACTCCAGCTCATCGATATGAAGCGCCGCCAGTGCATCGTCCGCCGCGTCGTCCCATTCAGGGGGAAGATCGAGGTCGATGAGGGGTTGGACCTCTCCGCGCACGAGATCGACGCCTCCCCCAAGCGTGACTGCCAGGACAAGCAGGTCGAACCGTTTCACCACATCGGTCGACATCATCCAAGAGGAGAATACGACGTCGATCAACGCACCGCCGGTGAATCCGTCCATGTCGAACGTTTCATCCACAAGCGGTGCAGGGATCTCCGTTCCAACCCATCGCGCCACGCCGCGCAGCAGGTCGTCATTGAGCATCCCCCCGGTGAAGCGAAGACTGTCGACGACGATCAAAGGAAGGGAGAACTCGATCGTCCCCCCGAGCAGCGGGATAGGAAGGAGAGGCGGGACGGTTTGCCAGAGCTCCTCGATCTGCACGAGTGACTCGTCGACTCGATCCCGGATCTCATCCACTTCCTCCGGCGCAAGGCCGTAGTCAATCAGTGCGCCTTCCACCCCGGCGAATGCTGCCTCCACCGCGACGGGAACCTGGTCCATGGCCCCAGAGAGGTCGAGTGTGTACATCGGAACAGCGAAGGTCACTCCTCCCGCACTCGCAGCCACAGCATGAATAAGGACACCGCAAATCGCGACTGCAAGCGCACAGAGCGACCGTTCCTTCATCGTCGTTCCCAGCCTTCCCATTCCTTTCGCTTAAGCTCGCCCCGTTTGATCTTGCCGCTGGTCGTCTTCGGAAGCTCCGTCACATAGTCGATCGCGCGGGGGTACTTGTACGGCGCGGTAACGTTCTTGACGTGATTCTGAAGCGCCTTGGTTAGCTCTTCGGTTGGCTCGAATCCCTCTGCCAAGATGATAAACGCCTTGACAATCTCGCCGCGATCGTGGTGTGGAGCGGCGACCGCCGCCGCCTCGACGACCGCCGGGTGGCTGACCAGCGCATCTTCCACTTCGAATGGCCCGATCCGGTATCCCGACGTAAGAATCACGTCATCAGCCCGCCCCTCGAAGAACAGGTAGCCGTCTTCATCCATTCGGGCAAGATCCTTGGTCCGGTACCACCCACCGGAGAACGCTTCAGAGTCAAGCTCTGGAGCGTTCCAGTAGCCATCGAAGATCGCCGGGCTGTCCGGTCTTAGGGAGATCTCGCCAACCTCTCCCTGCGGCACGGGATGGCCCGCCTCGTCGATCAGCACAACACCTGGGCCCGGCGTCGGCATGCCCATCGCTCCGGGCTTGACCGGCATACCAGGAAGATTACAGACAAGGCAAACGCTCTCTGTCTGGCCGTAGCCATCTCGAATCGTCACCCCAAACGCTCGCTTGAACGCCTCGATCGGCTCGACATTAAGCGGCTCTCCGGCGGATAGCGCGTCCTTCAATACGATGCCCTCTCCGAAAAGGTTCGGAACCTGGGCGAACAGGCGATACTCGGTCGGGGTGCAGCACAGCTTGGTAACCTTGTACTTCGCCAGCAACTCGATGTACTTCGGACCATCGAACCGCCCGTTGTACATCACCTGTGTCGCACCGCTGGTCAGTGACACACCGATTGGGCTCCAGTACCATTTGGCCCATCCCGGTGCCGTGGTAGCCCAGATGATGTCGTCCTCCCCCGCGCCGTACCAGTAGCGGGCGGTAATTCGGTGATGGCAGTACATCCATCGGTGCTTGTGAACCACCGGCTTTGGGCTGCCGGTGGTTCCTGAAGTGAAGTTGATCGTCATCGGATCATCGGCGGCCAGAGGAACCTTGGCGACCTTCGGATCGGCGCTTGCCATCAACTCGCTGAACAGAAGCCAGCCCTCGCGGGGTTTGTCGGTCCCGATAAGGATGAACGTCTCCAGCGGCCATCCATCTCGAGCCTGTTCGACCGTCTCCGCCGTGGACACATCGGCGACGATCACCTTGGCGCCGCTCGTCTCGGCGCGGTAGACGATCTCCTTTGGCTTGAGCATCTCCGAGCTGGGAATCGCCACGCCGCCCGCAACGAATGTTCCCAACTGGGCCATGTGCGCCTCGGGAAGGCGCGGCAAGATGTGGATAACCGGATCGTTCTTTCCAACGCCAAGACCGATCAGCGCAGCGCCGAAACGGCGCATTCCGTCAGCGATCTCGCTGTAGGTCACACGCCGTTCGTGCCCGTCGGCATCCTCCCACAACACGGCGATCTTGCGCGGATTCCGGGCCGCGTGCGCTTCCACAACATCAACGATGTTGTAATCGTTCGGAATTTCCCAACGGAACTGCTCGACCTCCTGCCGATACTGCGCCTCGTCGTATTGCATCGTGTCGAATCACCCTGTGGCTTTGGTTTTGATTTCCGAATCTGAATCTTATAGCATGGCGCCATCTCGCCGCCAGTTTGAGGAGTGTCATGAAAGCCTCTGCCGTTCTTGCTCCCCATGCCGCCAAGCGTTTGATCGCTCGCGGCGTCGCTGCGCATCCATTGGTCACGCACGCAATGACTGAGGGAACCGTTGTGATTGCCTTGGGGACAACCAATGCCTACGTCGCCGATGAGCTGCTCCGTGAGACCATTGACCACGGCGCATTCGCAGCCGGTGTAATCGACCGATGCTGGAACATCAATGCCCGCATCGGAGAGGCAAAAGAACTCGTCCTCCAGGGCGGGAAGTCCGTCGATGTCGAGGCCGACAAGCTGCTGGCGTCACTCGGCCCAAGTGATGTCATCATCAAGGGAGGCAACGCCCTCGATCCGTTTGGCACGGTCGGCGTGTTGATGGCATCTCCGACAGGCGGTACGGTCGGGCGGTATGTCGCGTCAGCGCTTGCTCGAGGCGTGGGTATCGTCATCCCGATCAGCGTCGGCAAGTCGATTCACACATCGATCGTCGACCTTTCGCTCCAGATGGGAAGCAAGCGAACGGAGCTGTCAACCGGTCTTGCAAGCGGTATCTACCCGCTTGCAGGGCATGTGGTGAGTGAGATCGAGGCACTGGACCTATTGTATGAGATTGAGGCAACGCACGTCGCCTCTGGAGGAATCGGCAAGGGCACGGGAAGCGTTTCATTATTGATGGAGGGCGAAGCCAATGCCGTTCGAGACGCGTTCTCCTTCATCGAATCCTTGGCAAGCGAGGAAGAGCCCACCGTTCAAGGGCGGCAATGATCGACTCGTATCGAACAATCTCTGCACCTGCCACTGCACGGATCACTCGAAAGAAATCTCGCTTCATCGGGGATGCGTTTCCGATTGCATCGGCCGATGAGGCTCGAAACAGAGTATCTACAGTACGAAAGCGACGTCACGATGCATCGCATCACTGCTTCGCCTACCGCCTGCTCGGGCCCGATGGCCCGGCAAGCTACTTGGAGGACGCCGGCGAGCCGTCCGGATCGGCCGGTCTCCCGATCCTCCAACAGATCGAATCATCCAGCTTGCTGAATGTTCTTGTTGTCATCACACGCTACTTCGGAGGAACCAAGCTCGGCATCGGAGGCCTTGTCCGAGCCTATGGCGATGCTGCTCGTGCCGCACTGGAGGCCACCAATGTCGTTGAGAAGATGCTCCGCGTTGTGGTTTCGCTTCGCTTCCCGATCGAGGTAAACTCAAACGTCATGGCTACGATCCACCGCTACAAGGCTGATGTGAAGGATATTGCGTACGATGAGCACGTATCCGTCCATGTCTCCCTACCGCCAAGTCGTGTGGCCGGTTTCCGCGATGCGCTGGTGGAGGTCACAGGCAACCGGACGCGTGTCGAGGAGAGCCAATGATTGATTCCATCGCGGGGAAGGTCGTGGAGGTCGGAGCCGATCATGCGGTGATTGATACCGGAGGGATTGCCTACCGAGCATCCGCGACTGCAGCGGCGCTCCGAGAGTTGGCCGTGGGTCACGAGTCCCTGCTCTACACACAGCTGATCGTACGCGATGACTCCATGCAGCTCTTCGGGTTCGCTTCACGTGACGAGCGAGAGGTATTCGGCCAACTACTTACCGTAGGACAGGTTGGGCCAAAGCTTGCATTGCAGATTCTGTCCGCCTTGCCGCTCAACGACCTCATCCAAGCGGTCACCGGCGGACATGTCGATCGCCTCACAGCGGTCAAGGGCGTTGGCAAGAAAACCGCGGAGCGGATTCTTGTGGATCTGCGAGACAAGATGGGTGCCCCCGGTCCAGGTTCTTCGGGAGATTTCCTGCTTTCAAGTCGTGAGGAGACAGCGCTGCTGGCGCTTACGTCCAAGCTTGGATACTCGCCACGTGAGGCGCGTGAGGCGCTTCAGCGTCTCCGCGGACGAGATCTCTCCCCCGAAGACCTCGTTCGGGGCGCACTACAGATCCTCGGCAGCGGATGAGAACCCTGGGCATCGACTACGGCCGGCGAAGGATCGGGCTGGCTCTCAGCGACGAGGAGGGCATCCTCGCGAGCCCTCTGCGAGTCTACATCCGCGGGCACTCCGAAGAGAAAGACATGGCAGCGTTGGTATCGCTAATTAGGAAACTCGAAGCAACAGAACTCGTGATTGGACTACCGCTCAACATGGATGGCTCTCACGGAGAGATGGCGCTTGAGGTTGCCGAATTCGCACGTCGGATTCAGCAGGAGACCGGGCTTCAAGTCGAGTTGTACGACGAACGGCTCACCAGCCAGGAGGCAGAACGCGTCCTTATCGAGGCAAACCTCTCGCGGCGGCGGCGGCGAGAGCATAGAGACAGCCTCTCCGCGGTGCTGATCCTACAGGGGCATCTTGATCGACGGCGTTCCTCCAAGCACTCCTTGTAGAGTGAGGAAAAGGAAAGCTGCTAGCCTTTTTTCTCTTCTCGTTTGAGAAATTCCAGAATCGCTTCGACGACCAAGTAATTCACCGAACGGTCCTTCTTCGCAGCCAACTTGAGAAGCCGCTCGACCGGCTTCTGCCCGATTTTGCTCTTCGGCACATAGATCGAGATCTTGTCCAGGAGCTGTTTCGGCACGAGATCCCCCTTTTCGCTGTACGTTGTAGATTGTATTGTAGCAGCCTTAGTTAGAGAGGGCAAGGCGGTGCCAGACGTGGTTACGCGCATTCCATGGCCGATTGCTCCAAGTATGCTTCGATGAAGCCTCCGAGGTCGCCATCGAGGACTGCATCGATGTTCCCCGTCTCGTGTTCCGTACGATGATCTTTCACCATTTGATACGGATGGAGGACGTACGAGCGGATCTGACTTCCCCACTCGATCTCCTTCAGCTCTCCTTGCAGTTCCTCGAGTTGTTTCGCTTGTTGCTCGCGGAGGATGTCATTCAGCCGGGCGCGAAGGACTCGCATCGCGTTATCCTTGTTCTGGTGCTGGCTTCGCTCATTCTGGCAAGACACGGCAATGCCCGTTGGGATGTGCGTGATCCGTACGGCAGAGTCAGTCACGTTGACATGCTGGCCGCCCGCCCCAGAGGATCGATACGTGTCAATGCGAAGCTCTTTTGGGTCAATCTGGAGGACAGCTTCTTCGACCTCGGGCATGACGGACACCGCAGCGAATGATGTGTGCCTCCTATGGGCAGAGTCAAACGGAGAAAGACGTACCAACCGGTGAACCCCCTTCTCCCCCCGGAGATTTCCGTACGCATACCGTCCCTTAACTTCCAGTGTAGCACCGCGGATTCCGGCCACTTCGGCAGGGTTTGACTCGAGCAGTACGGCTTTGAATCCCATCCGCTCGCAGAACCGACCGTACATTCTCAACAGCATCTCTGCCCAATCCTGCGAATCGGTCCCCCCAGCACCGGCGTTGATGGACACGTAGCAGTTCCCTAGGTCATACTCGCCTGAGAATGACAGCTCGACCCTTAGCTGCTGCACGCGTTCAGTAACGTTAGTGATGCGCTCGTCGAGATCATCGAGTTCGGCAGTGTCCCCAGTGTCCTCTGCCATCTGGTGAAGAAGCTCAATCTCCTCGACCTCTGTGGCGATGCTGTCGTAGCCGGTCAGCCTCGTCCGGGCGTGCTCGACCTGTTGAGCGACGGCCTTGGATCGGTCGCGATCCTCCCAGAACCCTGGGTTCGCCATTTCCGCTTCGAGCTGCTGGATCTCCTTGCGAAGCCCTGTCGGGTCAAACGCAATCGCCGATCCGTTTCACGAGTTCCTTCAACCTTGTGATCCTCTCTTCGTGCATCGTCGCCCTTTCCCTTGTTCCTCGAACGTTTATAGGCGAATCGGCGGCCGTCCTCAACCGCCCACAGCATCATGCCCCTCATTGACAGCAGCAGGATCGGTCACTACGATGACGGCCCCAGGGAGGCCAGCCGCATGAGGGAGTCGATCCACATCATAGGAGGCGGAATCGCTGGCCTATCTGCAGGCTGCTATGCACAGATGAACGGCTACCAGAGCCGGGTCTTCGAGATGAATTCCGTTCCAGGTGGGTTGTGTACGGCATGGCGGAGAGACGGCTACACGATTGATGGCTGCATCCACTGGCTTGTCGGTTCGTCTCCAACCCATCGGCTCCACCGTGTTTGGCGGGAAGTCGGTGCCGTACCGCATCAACCGATCTACAACCATGATCTGTTCATCCAGATCGAAGGAGAGTCTGGTGACGCCTTCACTCTCTTCACAAACATCGATCGATTGGCTGCACATCTGATCGAACTTGCCCCAGAGGATCGGGATGTTCTGTCCGAATGGATTCGCGGACTGCATCGATTTGCTCGAATGGATCTCCCAATCGAGCAGCCAATTGACTGGATCGGCGCCATCCGGAAGCTTGGTTCTTCATTGCGGTTCCTTCCTCACATCGGGGCATTTCGACGCTGGGCGCAGACAACGGTTCGTCAGTTCGCGGATGATCTCGATAACCCGTTCTTGCGGCAAACGTTTCCATTGGCGTTCGACTTCCCGGACTTTCCGATGGTTGCCATGATGATGACGCTCGCTTGGATGCACAACAACGGCTCGGGATACCCCATCGGAGGGTCCCTCCCCTTCGCTCGGTCCATCGAGCAGCGGTATCTCGATCTAGGTGGGGTCATCGAGTACGGTGCACGCGTTGAGAAGATTCTTGTTGATGAGAACCGCGCCGTCGGGATACGCCTTGCCGACGGAACAGAGTGCAACTCTGATCTCGTCGTTTCCGCTGCCGATGGGCACGCGACGATCTTCGATCTCCTTGAGGGGAGTTATTGCGGCGCAGCTGTTCGCAGCCATTACGAACAGCTTCCCATTTTCCCACCGCTCCTCCTTCTCGGTATCGGAGTGAATCGGATCCTCGATGGATTTCCACACGCGGCGTCAGGACTGAATTTTCCCCTTCACGATGCCATCACCGTGGACTGCCGTAAACTGACCAGGTTGTCCGTGCAGGCAAACACGTTTGATCCTACGCTCGCTCCACATGGGAAGACCGTGCTGAAAGTCACGATCCCGTCGAACTACGAACGGTGGCGGAAACTTTCTGAGGAGCCCCACGCGTATCGCGAGGAGAAGGACGCCATCGTCGCTGAAGTGCTTCGCGGCCTGGATCAGCGCTTCCCTGGGCTGTCGAGTGACGTCGAGATGATCGATGTCGCAACTCCGATGACATGGTACCGTCACACAGGCAATTGGCAGGGAAGCTTCGAAGGATGGCTCCCTTCCCCGAAATCGCTTGCCCTGCGGATGCCCAACACACTCCCCGGGCTCTATGGCTTCTATATGGCCGGCCAATGGGTTCTGCCGGGTGGCGGTCTTCCCGCAGCGGTGATTTCAGCTCGCCACGCCATTCGGTTGATCTGCAAGAATGACAACAAGCGATTCAGAACCAGCACTCCCCGGGCACCGGCAAGCTAGTCCGCATCCCGTTTCTGCGTAAAGGCCGCGGTTCAATGCACGATCATGGGAAGGAGAGAGAATGCCAGACGAGAATATCCGCACCGAAGAATTGACGATCGACGCAGAGAAACTTGTGGCGACGGTGAAGGAGATCATCCACAAGGGAAACGTACGTCGGATTGGTGTCCGAAACACAAGTGGAGAAACGCTGCTCGAGATCCCTCTCACGCTCGGCGTGGTTGGTGCGCTGCTTCTCCCGACACTCGCCGCCCTCGGCGCAATTGCCGCACTGGTGACACAGTGCACAATCGTCATTGAACGAATCGAGACGTCGCCCCATTCAGAGGATGTGACACTCCAGGGGAGATCCTGAATCAGGCAGTTCGTTCGCTCCGCGAAGATTGCTGGAGATGCCGTTCCGTCCTTGTACGCTCGCGATGCGTCGTTTTGCCCATAGCCGCAGGCTTCTCCGCGCCTCTTGATTCCAGTTGCCTCTATCCGAAACGGATGCTAGGGTCGAAGGAGATCATCTGCAAATGGGGCAAGGAGGCCACACGTGCAAACGCGCCCTGTACCGGAGAAGAGGCGTGCTCCATCCATCTACAGGCTACTCGCCTGCGCGCTCACGCTCTTCTTCGCAGTTGGGTGGATCATCCCTAAGAGCAGCCAATGGACTCAGACGGCTGGCCCGCCGGGCGGCGCGATTGGCTGCGTCGCAGTGGATGTCGAGGACTCGCAGATCGTGTACGCCGCGGTCGAGCAAGCGGGCATCTACCGGAGTACGGATGGCGGTCGTTCATGGAGTCTCTCGCATGAGGGGATCGGTCAGTGGATCTCCGATATTTGCTCAACGCCATACGGCGTCTTCGCTTCTTACAGTCACTTCGGGTTGCTGCACTCGAGCGATCAGGGGAAGACGTGGGATTGGATCACAGTGGCTGATGAACACCGAATCACCGGCGTCCACTACGGTGTCCACGGCGACACTCTGCTCGCGAGAACCGAGCGGGGACAGCTCTACGTCAGCAGGGATGGAGGCCAAACGTGGCAAGATGCAACCGGAGATCTTCCGCGAGATGAGATCCTGGCGATGGGCGTCCGTGGACCCGAGGAGTATTGGGTCGCCTCTGGTCGTGGCCTGATCAACGGGCTCTACGTCACAATCAACGGTGGGCAGACCTGGATCCGCTCGTCGCTTGTCTCCATTCCGGATGCGTGCGTTCGTCACATGCTGGTGGCCGACGACGAGTCGGACCTAATCCTAGTTGGGTTTCACAACATCCACAACGAGGGTCGCCCGGAGGGTGTCAGCTACTCGTGGATTTCCCGAGACGGGGGGGAGACATGGTCGCCCCATTGGGGCGGCTTCGATCCCGACAACGGGTGGTGGCCTCTCGCGCAGGGACCGGATGGCGCGCTGTACGTGAACAACGCGAACCACATCTATCGCTCCTCCGATCGCGGTGCAACCTGGCAGAACCTTCATCTCGTCGAGGCGCTTGGAGGCCGACGTCCGGGGGACATCAGCCGGATGGATGTGGATCCCGATCATCCTGACCGGCTCTACATAGCCGTACTCAACGGCATTGCGGTGAGCCGAGACGGCGGCGCATTCTGGACTCTCGAGAGCGATGGGATCCTTCGTACACGGATCAGCCTCGTCGCCGCCGATCCGCTCGATCCAAACACCGTCTACGCTGCGAGCGCAAACGGCGGCGGAACATATCGCACGACAAACGGCGGCGATTCATGGATGTGGCTCAACGGTGGCGGGCTACCGCATCCATGGGTTGACGAACTCATGGTTCATCCCGTCGACCCATCCATCGTCTACGAAATCGTCGACACATCCGAGGTCTACCGATCGGAGGATTACGGCGCGACATGGACGACCGTATGGGATGACTTCAACTTCAGCTCGGTCTACACGCTGGCGCCAGCTCCGTCGGATCCCGATGTTATCTATGCCTGCAAGAACGGATTTGGCCTGTTCAAGAGTGGCGACGGCGGACAGTGGTGGCAATTCCTGCATCATTCCGAAGTCGACTACACATACACGCTTGCCGTTCACCCGCAGAACGCAGATGTGGTGTTCTCCGGATACAACCCGAAGCCATTTCAGGACTACTCAATGATCCGCAAGTCGATCGACGGCGGGACTCACTGGGCCACTGTCCTGCGCCTGGAGGGGTCCAACGGGATTACGTCAATCGTCTTCGACCCCTTGGATCCGGATACCCTTTACGCCGCGAGCATCGGCGAACACGGGGGACGCGTTCACGTTAGCCGCGATGCCGGCGAAACGTGGACCGTCCTCAACGAACGGTTCACAATGTGCACGGTGTGGGGGCAACCACAGTTGATCGGCGATCCGACCGATCCAGAAACGGTTTACGCCGCCACCTGGCTTGGCGGGACGTGGAAGACGACGGATGCCGGCGCAACATGGTCCCGGCTTGCCGGGGCTCCCATCTCGGGAACGTCCGTAGCGATCGATCCAGTTCATCCACATGTGCTGTTCGTCAGCGATCGCTCTTCGCCGACCGTCTGGCGCTCGCTGGACGCAGGAGTAACGTGGTGTCGCGTCGCGGATTTCACGCAGGACCGTGCACTTCTCGTCATGCGAACTGCTGTGTACAACGGGATCGCCTACGCTGCAACGTTCCATCACGGTCTGCGGGGCGGAGATCTGTACCGGTCGCGGGACAACGGCGAGACATGGGATCGGATCACCGGTTCGCTACCCAAAGGGATCCTCGACATTGCGATCGATCCACGCAACACGGACACCGTGTACATCACAACGAACATCAACGGCGCGTACCTTTCACACGATGGGGGAAACACGTGGGCACCCATCGAGAACTTCCCCGACGTGGGTGCCTATGATCTTGAGGTTCACCCGACAGATTCATCGATTCTGTAGGCATCGGCTCGAGGTGGATCGCTTCCCGGCTGGTTCACAGCAATGTCGGGGGACCACCCCGAAGGTGTGATATTCGACGAGCCTGCTGGCGTCTATCGATCGAGCGACAGCGGAGCCACATGGTCCCAGATCCTCGAGACCTGGCCAAGTTGCCGTTCGGTACGCGTTCATCCCGACAACCCGGATCTGGTGTTTGCCGTCGATCTTGTTGATGGCCTGCTCGTCAGCCGCGATGCGGGAGCCACGTGGGCGAAGGAAAACGAGGCGATTGAGACCGTCGTCCCAACGTCACTCGTGGTCTCTGGAGAACACCTGTACATCGGGACGCAGGGCTGCGGCGTCTGGAGCGCCGATCTCTCCGTCTCGAGCGGAACGTTCTCATGGTGCGTCGAGCGAAGCAATCGCCCTGTACCCGCAGTGCACAGCGCGGAAATCCAAGTCGACCCGAACAACCCGAGCACTCTGTTCGTCGCCGCCAATCCTGGAGGCCTGATGCGGTCCACCGACGGAGGCGTGACATGGCGCGACCGAAACGGGATCAACCCCAGCGTCATTGTGGATGACCCGCTTCGCCAAGGCTACTACGCGTTCGCCATCGACCCGACCAACGCCAATGAGATGTGGCTTGGAACATGGGGAAAGGGGATCTACCGATCACATGATGCGATGCTGCTCAACTACCCCGTGTTCGGCAGCGATCGCGAGATGCTGGGGATCGACATCTACCAGATCGTCCTCGACCCTTGTGACCCATCGCATGTCTACGTTGCAAGCGAGCAAGGCGTGTACTACACGCAGGATGATGGTATGACATGGAAACCGCTTCGTGCAGGGCTGCCCACCACGCAGGTTCGCACCTTGGCGTTCACCGCGGCCGGCCGCCTATTGGCTGGCACGCTTGGCTACGGGGTTTTCGCATGGGATACGCGTCGCGCCATGTGGGAGCCTCTCCAGGAGTTCCGCGAGTTCGGGACGTTCTGGCCGATGTGGGCTGGACGTCCGTTGTACCAGTACTCAACGCTGCTCATCGATCCAACCGACTCAGATACGATGTACGTCGGAACGTTCCCCGCCGGGATCTACAAGACGGTAGACGGCGGCGAGCATTGGCTGGAGAAGAACGTCGGTTGGACGAACGACGGCGTATTCTGCCTGGCTTTCCATCCCGAGACCTCGGACATCGTCTACGCGGGAACGTACAACGGAGTCAATCGATCGGTGGACGGTGGGGAACACTGGGAGCTGTGGGATGTCGGCTGGCCGCCGGAGCAATGGGTCTTCCATATCGCGTTCGATCCGATCGATGCTTCGATCATGTACGCGTGCTCGAAGAACGGCGAGAATGAGGGAGAGGGCCGCCGTGGATTCCACGGCACGGTGATGAAGTCGATCGATGGCGGGGCACATTGGGCTCCGATCACTACGGGCCTCAACCCAGATCAGGAGTTCCTCAGGATTCTCGTCGACCCGATCGATCGCGATACGCTCTACCTCGCGACATCGTCTCAAGGGATCTGGATCAGTCGCGATGCAGGATCATCCTGGCGCGAGTGGAACGAAGGGCTCGACGCACGCGAAGCAGGAACCAACGGAAACAACGTCGCCAATGTGCTCACGTTCTCCGCAGACGAAAACACGCTGTACTTCGGCACGCTCGGCGGCGGCGTGTGGAAGCGGACCGTCAATCGGTAGAATGAGACCATCTCCTGCAGTGAGGTGGATCGATGCGCTTCTTCAAGATCGATGAGCTGCCGAAGACGCCGATGCTTCCTGGAATCGAGCGGTGCGCGGTCTGGTTGGACGATGTCATGCTGACATTCTTCACGTTCGAGCCTCATTCGGTCATCCCCGAGCACGCTCACCCCAACGAGCAGATCACACTGGTCACCAAGGGCGCCATGGACTTCATGATGGGTGGTGAAACACGCCGGATAGGCGCCGGAGAGGGGGTTTGCATCCCGCCGGACACGCCTCATCGTGCCGTCATCCTTGATGAGCCAACCGAGGCGGTCGATGCATGGAGTCCGCCACGCGACGATTACAAGACCTAGCCATTGCTGCCAGCAAGCGGAGCGTTCCGACGGTTGACAGTCCACTCGAGACGTAGTACGGTATGCCATTCCAGGGGAGGAAGAACATGAACAGAAGGAGGTCTGTTTGGCTCGGATAGAGCCGTAGCTGTTCACGTCTCGTTCTCCCCGTCGCGTTTGTCCATCCCGCCCATCAAGTCTTGGTGGCGACCTTTCGTTTGACGTCGTGTCGTTAGATTCACAGCAGCAAGCAAGCGAAAGGAGACCCATTGAAGACGCTATTCCATCTCGATCAGAACGATTTGCCCACACGATGGTACAACGTACTCGCCGACCTTCAGACGCCGCTCGATCCACCCTTGCATCCGGGAACCAAGCAGCCGATGGCGCCGGAGGAGCTGAGCGCTCTCTTCCCGCGGGCCTGCATCGAACAGGAGATGTCCACCGACCGGTTCATCGACATTCCCGAACCGGTGCTCGATGTGTATCGGCGATGGCGGCCGACCCCATTGCAGCGGGCAATCCATCTCGAACGGGCGCTCGAGACGCCGGCTCACATCTACTTCAAGTATGAGGGAGCCAGCCCGACGGGCTCGCACAAGACAAACACGGCCGTCGCCCAGGCCTACTACAACGCGCAGGAGGGAAATCGGAGCCTGACCACAGAGACTGGAGCGGGGCAATGGGGAAGCGCGCTATCCTTCTCCTGCCAGCTGTTCGGCCTCGCATGCAAAGTGTTCATGGTTCGGATTTCCTACGACCAGAAGCCGTACCGGCGGTCGATGATCCGGGCATTTGGCGCGGAGATTCACCCGTCGCCATCGAGACAGACAGAGGCAGGTCGGGCAGTGCTTGAGAAGGATCCCGACTCGTCTGGTTCCCTCGGCATCGCGATCTCCGAGGCGATCGAAGCTGCGATGACTCAGCAAGGGACCAAGTACTCCCTCGGCTCAGTCCTCAACCATGTGCTGCTTCACCAGACGGTCATCGGGCTTGAGGCCCAGCGACAGATGGAGATGGCGGGCGAGAGCCCGGATGTCGTTGTCGGATGCGTTGGCGGCGGATCGAATTTCGGAGGGATCGCACTGCCATTCTACTGCGATGCGCTCAAGCGACAGCGCCAGGTGGAATTCGTCGCTGTCGAACCTACCGTCTGCCCGACGCTGACCGCCGGAGAGTATCGGTATGACTTCGGGGATACCGCGATGACGACGCCACTACTGAAGATGCACACCCTCGGCCACGATTTCGTTCCACCGCCAATTCACGCGGGTGGACTACGCTACCACGGAATGGCTCCGATTATCAGTCGGTTGGTCAAGGATGGTGTGATCTGCCCCGTAGCGTTCGACCAGGTCGACGTCTTCGAAAGCGCCGTGCTGTTTGCTCGTACGGAGGGCATCATTCCTGCGCCGGAAACGGCTCACGCGGTCCATGCAGCGGTTCGGCTCGCACGCGAATGCGCCCATCGCGGAGAAGAACGGGTCATCCTGATCGGCTTCTCAGGACACGGTCACTTCGACATGTCCGCATACGATGCGTTCCTCGGTGGCAGGCTGGTCGTTTCAGGGAGTGCCCCCAGCACGCTGTTTGACACGTGTACTAGCCGCTTGTTCTGCTAGTGAAATGGCAGCGGCCGGCCCCCGATCACCGGCCGCTGTCTTCCTGCTGTTCCCTCCATGGCGACCATGTGGGAATGACATCGTTCCTGTCAACCGCACAACCTTTCCCCAGCTGCCGGATCCTCCGTTCGCCAGTAGTCACCGCCACCCCCTTGGCGGTGCAGGTAGCCGAACTCAAACAACTCGCGACGGAGCGTCGCACAGTCTGGATGGTGCTTTCGGAGGATGCGATTCACCTCGGCCTCTGGATAGAGAATCCCCGGCTCAAACCGCTGCTTTAGCCACCGCAGTATGACATCTCGCTTCTTGCGCTTCGCGGGGATCCGTGTGAGCTCTTCCCCATTCAGAAACGTGTCAAGCACCTTCTCCTCCTGAGCCGACCATTCAGGTGTCATGGGTCCATCGTACACGGAAGCGAGCGTGGCGATTTTCTACTGGGAAGCCCATCCATTGGATCGGCCGGGGATCCGTCCACTGTGACTCCGCACTTCCCGCTCTCTCCCCAATCGGCGAGCATCTCGGATCGTCTGAGGCTTTGACATGGGGGCCCTTTCGCGCCGAAGGCCAATTGGATTAACGCTTTCACACCCATCCCACCCGCTATTCACAGACTGCTCACAACACAGGCATATCGTCGCGCAGGCAAGTTTAACGTACCTCCTTGCCAGAGCCAGTCTTCCGTGACGACAAGAGGCCCCTTACGGGGCCTCTTGTTCACTGCATCGATGCTGCACGACAAACGTGCTACATTCCGTCGCGATTCACAATTGCAAGTCGGATTTGGTCATAGCTTCGTCCCCCAGAGCTATCGTGGACGGCAAGCGTGATCGTTGCCGTTTCGCCATCGCGGCGATGGCTTTCCGGGGCATGGTAGATCGGCTGCAATGTGTCCGCTCCCTCAAGCCACCCCTTGTTCACTGACCAAGTGAAGCACACAGACAGGCAAGCCGGATTGCTGATGTATCCGCTGATCGGCACTGCACTTCCCTCGTTGATCACCGAGTGGTAGTGTCTGTGGATGCGGGGTTTTGCCCGATCACGTGGGTGTTCGGGTTGAGGGGCAAACGGCCAATTCCAGCCCCACCCGCCTTCGCAACCATCCGTACTGCATGGGCAGGGAACCGGAGCCTCTGGACAACCGTCGGGGACCGGGGCGCTCGAGACGCATGGTGAGGAGCAAGCTTCTGCAGGCCGTGCGGGGCATGTTGCCTCGTCGCCCACATACCTGCATGGATCGATCTGGGTCACGAAGCATCCGCCAGCATCGTAGGTTTCTGTGGGGCAATTGAGCGGATCCTGGACCGATAGAACCATGGAATCGCTAGCGCTCATTCCGTTCGCACCAGTTGCCGTAAGGGTCAGGATGACCGTCTCTTGACAGTCACACGCAGATGGAGCGGTGTACAACGTCGCTGGGCTGTGCGCGTTTTCGAAGAACCCAATGCCCCCTTCGGCTGTCCACCGGTAGGTCACAGCGCCTCCGCCCAGTCCGTGACCCTCTCCACTGAGCTGTACCGTTTCCCTTTCACGAACCGCCCGATCCGGTCCGGCATGGACCACCGGAGCACCGTACACCTGCGACACAGGCTCCACGCCAATTGGCGTAGAACTCGTCTGATTCGCAGGCGAGGGTTCGATCATTGGCTCTGCCGATCCCCACAAGAGCAATGCAATCACAACAGCGGCTCCAGCCGCCAGTAGAATCCACATGGTCGAGCTGCTACTCATCGCCTCACACCTCCCCCAGCGGGGACCAGGACAAGCTCCACTGAGCCTTCCAAGAGAGGCAGTCCAAACAAAGACCGCCTTCGACAAACTACCCTCTGTCTCCAACGCGGGTCAATACCTGTGTCTCTCGGCCATCCCCCATTTGATCCGATTCGACACGACAGAAGCACTCCTACGATACACCGTGGCAGTGAATCGGGACATCCCAACGGCCTCACAGTTTGGCTCAGGCAACGCATTGATAGACAACAACCCGGTCACTATGCTCTGATGCATGACAGTCGGGAAGCTATTCTTGGTGGCACTCCCCATCGGGAACATGGAAGACATTACCATCCGGGCAATCCGTACGCTCCGCACAGTGAGCGGGATTCTCGCCGAGGACACAAGGACTACGAGGAAGATCCTCGATCGATACCGAATCGCGACACCGTTCTTCTCGAGCGTTTTCCAGGGTGGAGAACGTCAAAGAGCCCGTTGGCTCGTTGAGCAGCTCCGCTCTGGAAAGATGCTCGCTCTTGTCAGCGATGCCGGAACTCCTTTGATCAACGATCCCGGGTTCTTTCTGGTTCGCACAGCAATCGCAGCGGGGATACCCGTGGTCCCAATCCCTGGTCCGTCCGCTTCAATCGCCGGATTGATCGCCTCAGGAATGCCTCCGGACCGGTTCTGTTTCGAGGGTGCTGTTCCTAGAAAGAGCGGCGAGAGAACCACGCTGTTTGAGCAACTCCGTCACGAGCCGCGAACGACGATCCTGTTCGAGTCTCCGCATCGCTTGCTTGCGACACTTCGCGATCTGGCGATGGTTCTCCCTGATCGAAACATCACGCTGGCCCGCGAACTGACGAAGCATCACGAGGAGTTCCTCCGCGGTCATCCAGAAGAACTCCTTCGAACGATGTCCTCCCGTGACCAAGTACGAGGGGAGTACGTTCTCGTGCTTGCAGGCGGCGGCACGGAGACACCCGACCAGAAACGAATCGAAGAGGTGCTGAACCTACTGCAGGAGGCCGGACTGGCCAACAAATCGATCGTCCAGGTTCTCGTCGCCGCATTCGGGCTGGCGCGCAACGCGGCGTATTCATTCGTGCACAATCAGGACGGGATCCCCGCGGACTAGGTGTGCTTGTCTGCAACCGCTGAAGCGGCGTAGGCATGCGGCTTGATCCGAACCGCAAGCCCGTTGCCCATAATCATCCCGACGACTTCGTCGATCAGCTCCTTGGTCCGCCCGTTCTCTCCGATATCGACGTGGATCTCCAGATCGAACTGGAGGAACGAGACTGCGCCGAGACGTTCGATGACGTGTTGTGCAAGTTCGAACGACAACCAGGCCTCGCGCCAGATTTGTTGCCGCAAGGAAGGCGAGCGTCGCTCTCGACGGCGAGCCCAGAAGTAGCGACCTCCCCGTCCGATGTTGTGGAGGACGATCGCGCTGACGAGATCAAGATGGTTCGGCGTCGTCGATGAATCGGTCCCGATCAGGATCTCGAATCGATCCTTCGGGTGTTCCTTCATCTCTCTGACAAGCGTCGAGATCACCTCGGTGAAGGTCATCTCACCGTCGTGTGGATTGTGGAACGGCTGGTTCAACATGCTCCATCGTAGCGGATGCAGTGTCACATCATCAAGACATCGGTATCCGCAGGACGAATCGGGCGCCGCCTCCCTTTCGGTTCTCCGCTCGGATTGCGCCTCCGTGTGCCTCGACCCACTGCCGCACAATGGCAAGGCCCAAGCCGCTTCCCCCCGTACGTCCTCTCGCGGGGTCGCCCCGGTAGAACCGCTCGAACAGGTGCGGCAGGTCCTTTTCGGAGATGCCGGGACCGGTGTCCGAAACGCTCAATTCGATCGAACCGTCCATCCGCCGCACCCGCACGCAGATTTCGCCGTCTGCCGGTGTGTAGATCAGCGCGTTGCTCAACAGGTTGGCGAGCACCTGTCTGAATCGCTTCGGGTCAAGGGATACGGGAGGGATCCCCCCGTCGACATCGACCCGGACCGTCGGCGATTGGTCGACTGACGCTCCGGCGCTCTCGCTAACCTGCCGGACAAGCTCGCCGACGTCGGTCGCCTCCTTGGTTAGGCGCAGCTCGCCGGCTTCAGCCAGCGCGAGATCACGAAGGTCATCAATCAGACTCCCCAGATGGAGTGTCTCCTCGTAGATTGGCGCAATCGTTTCATTCGATGCGTCGTAGATCCCGTCAAGGATCGCCTCAAGCGTCCCTTGGATGATCGTCACCGGTGTACGAAGCTCGTGAGCGATGTCAGCGGTCATCGTCCGACGTAGCGTCTCCGACCGGCGAAGCCCTTCAACCATATGAGTGAACGATGAGCCAAGCTGTCCCAGCTCGTCACGCGATTTGAGCCGGATCTCCTCCGAGAGATCCCCCTCCGCGATCCGCTCGGTCGCCCGCGTCAGCACGCGCAACGGCGATAGGATCTGTGCGATCAGCAAGAACGACAGGACAAGTGCCACGCCAATCGCGATGCCACCACCAAGCAGCGCAGATCGGGTCACTGTCGACAGGAATGCCTGCTCCGATCGACTCAGATCGGTAACCTCTCGGACGAGCAGTGTCCCTTCGCGCTGCTCGTTGACAACGAGCGGGATCCCTTGAGAGAGGTCCTCTTCCGTCGCCCATCGCCGCTGATTCTCGTCGGACTCGTGGCTGTTCAGCCACGTCAAATCCGTCGCGGCAATAACCCGTCCGTCTCGATCGAAAAGCACAAGCGGAACCTGGAAGATCGCCACGCTGCCCTCGAGGCTTTGCACACCCAGCGGCACGACAATGTGCTGATAGAGCACCCTTTCCGCGACTCCAACCCATCCCCCCTCTCGATCCCGGTATGCCGTAAGCAGTGCTGCGATCTCCGAGGCGGAATTCTCACGGCTGGTCCGTCGATACTGGTCGAACTGGCGCATGATCGACTGCGTGGTTAGCAGGTAGACCAACGTAACGGCAAGCATGATCAGGACGACAAATGCAACACCGAGCTTGAGGGCAAGCGGAATCCGTCGCCTCATGCTAGCTCTCCCGGGCAAATCGGTAGCCGACACCATGAACTGTAAGGATGTACCGTGGGCTCTTCGGATCCTTTTCGATCTTGCGGCGGAGGTTTTTTACATGCGTATCGATCGTTCGGGCAAACGAGTCATACGTATACCCCTGGACCTCTCGAAGAAGCTGGAGTCGCGTGAACACCTGTCCGGGATGGCGGGCCAGATAGGCGAGCAAGTCGAACTCAGTAGGTGTGAGCTCGACATCCTGTTCATTCGCCGTGACTTCACGCGTCTTCAGATCGATCTCCAAACCGCTGATCACGATCCGATCGATCTCCATACCCTCACCTTCGTATCGTCTGAGGACCGCGCGAATACGGGCGACCAACTCGCGTGGGCTGAATGGTTTGACCACGTAATCGTCGGCTCCTAGTTCTAGCCCAACCACACGGTCGGCCTCTGCCGCCTTGGCGGTCAGCATGATGATTGGCACAGAGGACTTGGAGCGAATCGAGCGAGTGACCTCGATTCCGCTTACCTTCGGGAGCATCAAGTCAAGCACGATAAGATCCGGTCCTTTGTCGTCGAACGCACGGAGAGCTTCCTCGCCATCGTACGCGGTGTAGGTCTTGAATCCCTCGCGATCGAGATATGCCTTGACCGTCCGAACGATCATCTCTTCGTCATCAACAATCAGAATCCGTTTCATTGGAGCCCCATTATAGTCCGTCATCCCAGAGGACAAATAGCCCGCGTCCGTTCGACCGTGATCTTCCCATCCAGCCGAGTGGCACCCATTCTACCTTTCAGTATTGATGCCCGATTGGAAAACCGAGGTTGGAGGCGTGAGGATTCGGTGTACGCCGTCACGCTCTCGTTGTCTTCGCCATGTGACGGTACTACTATCAGAGAAACAGGAATCTCACCGCAAAGGACCAGGGACAAGTCATATGAAGCGGATCTTGATCGTCTCAACCGAGAAACACTCTGGCAAGAGCCTCTTGGCGCTCGCTCTTGGGAGAGCGCTCCAGGAGAGAGCGCTCTCCATTGCCTACATGAAGCCGATTAGCTTTGAGGTCTCCTATGCCACAGGGGAACCGATCGATCGAGATGCCGATGCGATCCGATCGCTTCTTGGCCTTGATGATGATCTTCGCGACATCGCGCCGGTTCCGCTCGAAGGTCCGTTCTTGCGCGAAGCAATCGAGTCAGGGGATCGCGGATTCAGGAAGCGTATCGACGACGCATTCGCCCGCGTCACTGCAGGACGAGATGTCGCGATCATCGAAGGCCGCAACTACCTCGGACTAGGCGTTGGTGCTGGGCTGAGCGATCTTGACCTTGCTTCGCTGCTGAATGCTGATGTGCTGTTGCTGACCTCATACGACGGAGAAGAGGCGATCGATCGGATCCTGTGCGCCCTTCGTCTGTTTGAGGAGGGGCCGCGAATCCTCGGAGTCATCCTCAAGGACATTCCAATGGACCGATCGGTCAATCTCGTCAACGAGGTGCTTGTATCTTTCCTTGGAAGCCGGGGAGCAGAGGTCCTGGGGATGATACCTCAAGATCGAAATCTGCGCTCAGTCAGCACGATGGAGATTGCACGACGAGTTGGAGGCCGAGTCTTGAACGCCGAGGTTCCCGAGCAGGAGGTCAGCCATTTCGTCATCGGGGCGATGGGGCCGGAAGCATCGTTGCGCAAGTTCAGACGGACGCCCGAGCTGGCCGTAATAACTGGCGGAGACCGCGAAGAGATCCAGGAAACGGCGCTCGCAGTTCCGAGCCTGCGGTGTCTTGTCCTCACCGGAGATCACCGCCCATCCCGCCGAATCGTCGAGCGTGCAACTGCCTCCGGCATCGTCGTCATCCTCACCGGACAAGAGACTATGGTTACCGCAGCAGTCTGCGAGGAGATGCTCACGCGCTTGTGGGTCCGTCCCGGACAGACACTCGACTACGCAGTGGATCACATCCGCTTCAATGTCGATATCGATCGAATCCTTGAGAAGTCCGCCGATCAGTGAGCCGCTTCGATTCTGACCTCAGACGTGATTCGAGCCACGCCGACAAGCGTGTTGGCAATTGGGCAGTACCTCTCCAATGATAGGTCAATCGCTTTTGAAGCATTCGCGATCGGAACATCGCCTTCGACAATGTAGCTCAGATGGATCCTCGTGATGGCTCGGGGGTAGTCGGGCTCCCGCTCATCTTCGATCTCGATGCGGAGCCCCTTCGGCTCGGTCTTCATCTTCCGCAAGATTGAAATCACGTCCATCCCGGTACAGCCGCCAAGCGCGGAGAGGAGAACCTCCACAGGACGTGGGGCCGAATCGGCACCCCCAACCTCATGACTCGCATCCATTGTGGTCTCATGTCCGCTCGCCCCACATCCGCAAAATGCCATTCCTCCCGCGTAGGTAACGATAGTTCGTCCCATGCCGCCTCCAATCTTGTAAATATTTAAATACTTGATTATTCCGCTTCGATTCATTATCATCCTATGGCGTATCGAATCAAGGAGCAATCCATGGACGATCAACAACGGAGAATTCACTGGGCTGAGGTTTTCGCCGCTTTGGCAAGCGAAGCACGGTTGCACATTGTAGAGCTTCTCTCCAAGGAGGCCGTTCAGTGTCAGGAGATCCTCGGTCAGATCGAGCTGAGTCAGCCAGCCGTCTCATATCACCTGGCGAAACTCGAGCGGGCTGGCGTACTTGAAAAGGACCGCCAGGGAACGCGGAACTGCTATCGGCTCCACGAGGCGCTCCGGCCTCTGGTTAGGACCATCATGAAGGAGGAATCATGGAACACACAGTAACTGTCTACTCGACACCTTCTTGTTCGTGGTGTCAGGCCGCGAAAGATCATCTACAGGCGCACGGCATTCCATTTGAGGATGTTGACGTATCCGCCGACATGGACCGTGCACGGGCAATGGTTGAGAAGAGCGGTCAGTACGGTGTCCCGGTTCTGGAGATCGATGGGGACATCGTGATCGGTTTCGACCGTGCGCGAATCAACGAACTGCTGGAGATCACGTAGCTGTACAGACCCGGGACAATTGAAACGCAGATCGCTTCCACCGGCATCATCTCTGCCGGTGGAAGCCATTCATCCTAGGGGACGAATAGAGGCAGTGGCTCTCTCTTCTCGATTCGCTTTTTTCGAAGTGGTTTGCCCTTTACCTCTCGGCGAGTTGCCGCCAACGTAGTATCTGGGGGCATCTCCGCGCTCTCAACTCGAGCGAATCCCTCCCGCATGTCAACTGGATCGTACGAACGGACAAGCATGTCGAATCGGTGTCTGTCGAAGTCGGCTACAGAGATGTTTGGATCTGATGCGGAGAGCTGCGCCAGACTGAGTTGTACCCGCGAGTACAACTCATCGGGGTCCACAGACGGCATGACGTAAGCGATCGCTTCTCTCCCCGACAGCAGGGCCAATTCGACGAGCTGGCTGCGTACGCTTCGAGAGAGGTTGAGATCATCCACACAGACGACTTCGACATCGGAACCGATGACTTCGACCAGGACCGAAGCGAAGATCCGGTCAACGACGTCCTCATATCTTGGCGTGAAGTTGCAGTGGAAGATCTCGCGACGTATCGCATCCTTCGAGACAGCCGCCCACTCAGGGTGTCTCTTCTGGAACGCGGTCTTCCCGGAGCCGGGGAGACCGACGAGCACAACCAGTCTTCTCATCCCCTCACCTTCCATTTGCAGCAACCGCCAGTATGGATGAGACGCCGCCTCAGATCAAGAACTCTGTCAGAGACCTCGGACACGTCAGTCGGAGACAGCATCGTACACATTGATCAGTCCGTGCCCGAACCTCTCATCGAACCCGTGTGCTCCCAAATCAATGGTTGATCTTCGAAGGATCTCGATGGCCCTATTCGGTGAGATTCCCGGATGCGATGAGAGAACCAACGCGAGAGCTCCGGCAACGTGCGGTGCCGCAAACGATGTTCCCGAGCGGGTTGACGTCCCTCCGCCTGGCACGAATGACACAATCCACTCGCCAGGAGCACAGACAAACACCTCGGGTCCGTACGAGCTGAATCCCGCGGCGAGGTCGTCTTGGGTGGTTGCGGAGACAGCGTAGACCGAGTCGTACTTCCCGGGATACTGAACGCCTGCTTCCCCGGTATTCCCGGTGATCCCTATGATCAGTACACCACGCGTCGCCGCTCTCCGCAGCGCGTCCTCGAAGTAGCTTGGAGGTCTCCCGTGCGCAAACACGCTCATGTTGATGATCTTCGCCCCATTGTCGACAGCGTACTCAATCGCGTCGGCAAACGTTCGCCAATCGGAGGACAGGAACTGGTTGTCCGAATTTAGAAACCGCACGTCCATGATCCGCACACCGGGCGCAATGCCGACAATCGGGGTCTCGCCAGGACGTGCTGCGATGATCCCCGCGCTAAACGTACCGTGCCAATGAATCGGCGTGCCGACAAGAGAGCTGTTGTCGTCATCTCGGAAATCCCACCCATTCACGTCATCGACGTAGCCGTTGTGATCGTCATCTATCCCATTGCCAGGAATCTCGTCGTCGTTAATCCATAGGCTCTCTTGCAGCTGGGGAATCGACGTATCGATTCCAGAATCGATCACGGCCACCACAACGTTCGGGTCCCCATGCTCGATCCACCAGGCTTCAGGGGCAAAGATCCGTTGCAGTCCCCAATTGACCGGTTCCTGATACACCGTGTATAGCCCTTCACCTTCCGTGATCGGAGTCTCTTCCAATGGTAGTTGGATGGGGAGAACCCGAAACGCGAGCGCCTTCGAGATGGGTCCATCTGCTCCAAGATCCAGCGCTGCCTCCACGAGGTAGATGCCCGTCCTTTGAAAGTCCCATCGGCTTCTTGCAATCGCACTTGCCGTTTCTCCGGGCGCAACGGAGAACGTCTCCACCGGGACAACCTCGATCACGCGGCCGAGTCGGTCTCGCAGGCTAACTCTCCCTTCGGCAAAAGTCAGAGGAGTGGTTCCCCGGTTTGAGAAGGCAAGCTCCACTTCAAACGGTGCCAAACTACGAATCTCGATCCGCTCGATCCACTCGCTTGAGGGCACCGCCGAGGCAACCTGTGCTATGCAGGCTACCGCCAGAAGAACAGCCAAGTACCGGAGGACCATCGAGCGTCGTCTCATCCACGTGTAGTGTCGTCGGAACCGACAACCTGAGCGATGACCTCATCGATTCCCGGTGCTCCGGATTCTCCCCATCCCATATGCGTGATGGACACGTCAAAAGGGAATCCGAATTGGGCTGTTACATCGGGCACCAAGGCACGCAACCGTTCTGCAGCAACGCTTGCACCGTCTTCAGGCGTTTCGGGAAGCAATGAGGCAAACCGATGTTCCCCAACACGGAAGAGAACATCCACATTGCGCAGATTGCCAACAAGGAAGCTTGCTGTCCGAACGAGAACCCTGGCACGATCTTCCTCGCTCTGGGACTCCAGTCCGTCAAGTTGAGCTAGAAGGAGCGATGTCGCATGCCCGTACCGACGTGTCTTGTTCAACTCGCGGTCAAGTTCGGCCTGCAGATGATCCAGCGTGTAGGCGCCGGTGAGCTCATCGAGCACGACAAGCTTCATCAACTCCTGCTCGTGTGAGTGGATGACTTTCGTCATCAGGTTGAATCCCGAGATGAGCTGTCCGACCTCGTCGCGCAACGGCGTCCCTGGAATCCTTCGGAACGGAGCGGAGACCTCCACATCGTACTTCCGTTCCGCAACCGAACTCATCGCTTCGGCCAGTCGTCCGACCGGCTTGGTCACAATCGTCTGGAGCGCGATGTACAGGAACCCTCCAAGCAACAGAAATCCGACTATGGAGGCAACACCGAATCGCAATGAAAGCCGCGAGATGAACCATGCCTGCTCTGCAAGTGACATGTCGACGACGACAACACCCAGAAGGTCCGGTCCTGAGAAAATCGGATGGTGTGCCCTCAGGTAGGATATCCCGCCAAGCTGGATTGTGCTGACTTCGACACTCCTGAGCGTCTCGAAGTGGTCCTGTTCTGCCTCTGTTGCCAGGATGCCAACCATCGTCGGATCGGTACTCGCAACGGCCAGGAATCCACGAGCACTGAGACCGACGACTGTGATCCCTACGACTGATTCGTACCGCTCAAGCAATCGGGCGATGTCCGCATCGAGTTCATCCGAGTAGTAGAGGATGTATTGCTCTTCCTGTATCGATTTCGAGATGACTGCAGCGACGCTTCGGGCACGTTGCTCGTAGATCGATGCGATTGAACTTCGCAGAGAGATGGAAGCAAACGCGTACAGGGCACCGACGACCAAGAAAGCAATGACTAGGACAAGTACGACAAGTTTGGTCCGTAGGCTCACACCGTATCGGATCCAGGATCGGAAGCGCAGCAGCAGCTTGGGCCATCGAATCCGCTTCTGCACGGCAGCCTCTTTCGTCTCCATCGAATCTCCTTTTCCTACTCCGCGAGGACTCCCTGTTCTACGAGGTACTCCCGCACGATCATCTCCGGTCGGCGCTGCAATAGGCGAACGCGGCTGCTCAAATCGTGGACCACGGAGGATGTCAGTGCGGCTGCGAGAGTTTCCAGTTCGTTGAGAAGCTCGGGGAACTGCGCACGAACGGTGGAGCGTAAGGCCACAACCACGCCTTCGGACCCGAACACGCCAAGATCATCTTCGAGCGCGACAAACCCCGAAGCGGTCAGCACCTCTTCCAGACTATCCACGATGGCCATCTCGACCGCCCCGAACTTGAGAAGGACTTCCGTCTCCTCAAGCGTATGCGCCCAGTTGACGGAGTCCACCCAATCCGTCAATCCGTATTCCGCCTCCAGAGAGGTGGCGGCGTCCTTGCTCAATGACTCCGAGACGGCATACCGGAATGAATGCTGAGACTGATGGATCATCCCAGCAAACGAAGAGAGCGTTGCTTCTGACAAGCGGTCCGCTGTATCAGACGAAACAATGCTGGTCCAGCCCCTGGTTGCTGGAATCGGCAGAGCTTCGATATCCCCCTCCGTCTCGGAGATACCTGATGCGAGCCCCCTGTCTCCAATCGCGAGATCCACGTCTTGCGCTCGAAGCGCCTCGTGGACGCTATTCTCATCTCCCATGCCAATCAGATCGATCACCCGGAATCCAGCCTCAACCAACACATGCTGGAGAATGCGGCCCAGGATCTCTTGAGAGAGACTCCCCTCGGTTCCAATCGCCACCGTTCCGCGCCAAGCGGAACCTTCGAGAGTGACACCATTCGAGATCATCGCCAAGTTGGCATCACGAATATCCTTCACACCGCCCCACCAGTTTCCTCCCGCATAGAAGGCCTCGCCGGTTTCGTTTGCGATATCCAAAGACCCGCTCTCCGCGAAGACGTTGTTTACAGCAATCGGGGAAGCGATTTCGCCTCCCTCAATTGGCAACTCGGGAATCCCCTCAATGCTTGTTGCGCCCGTATGCCGAAGTCCGATGCGATTCCGTCGGATGGTGTTCCCCTCGATTCGGATACCAGTCCCGGAGCGGAGAAGAAGCATCCCAGTGTCGTTTGCAACAATGTCATTGTTCAGCACCTCGCTCCTCGAGGAAGCGACAATCAGGATCCCGACAAATCCATCGAGTAGCCGATTCGCCGAAACACTCGTTTCTCGGGATCCGTCCAGCAGACAGAGGCCGACGGCCTCATGATCCTCAATCCAATTTCGCAGCAGCGTATTCCCGGGGGAGCCCGCTAACACAACCCCCATCTCTCCCCCAGATATCCGGTTGTCAAAGAGGCTATTCAGGCTTCCCCCACTGAGGACGATTCCGGTTTGACGACTCGAGGAAATGCTGTTCCGAAGGATACGATTGCCCCTGCATCCCTCCGCTTCAATCGCGACGGTGTTCTCCACCAGCCAGCTGCCAATCACTAGATTGCGGTCGCTGCCTGCAAGTCGGATCCCCGCCCCACCGCAGTTCTCGATTCGGTTATACGACAATGCGTTTTCGGCGCTCTGGGAGAGAAGGATCCCGTCATCTTGGGATGCATGGATTGCGCTTCCTATCGCTCGATTGCGCACAGCCTGTCGAAAGGACAGACCAGCAACGCTGGATTCCTCGATCTCGCACTGGACGATCTCATTCCCGGTTGCGCCCTCAAGGAGGACGCCGATGCCCGAACCACGGATAGTCGTGCGTACGAGCTTGTTGTCGTTTGCTCCTCGGAATCCCACCGCTATGTTTGAGGATCGCTCAACCAGGCAATCCCGTAGCTCGTTTTCCGTCGATCCCTGCTCGATCAAGATGCCCATCGGAGCATCGGAGACGACGATCCGCTCGATGACGTTCTCCCACGATGCGAGTGCGGTCAGGCCGCTTTGGTCAGCACCGCGAACTGTGATATCAGCAAGCAGGTTGCCACCGGAAGAGACAAGCTCAATCCCGATCTGCTCGACATCCAGGTCGATCGCTTTGAGATTTGATGCCCGTGCGTCGCGCAGCTGGATTCCAATCGGAGCGCCCGAGACACGTATGTCCTCAATCCTACAGCGCGCCGATTCCACACGAATGCCTATGCTCTCCGAGACAATGTCAAGTCCGCGCAGAGTAACTCCGTCCGCGCGGATCGCGAGCGCAGGCTCTGTACCATCCGCCTCCAACACCGCGGCCCTATCCACAATGAGCTTGAGTTCGGGAACATCAATCGACACAGGCCCTTTGAATGGTTCACCGCGCGATTGCAGGACGATTGTCCCGCCCGCGACGGCGTGGTCGACAGCCAACTGCACGGTAGCAAAATCCCGCGGGACGAAGATCGTCCCGTCGGGCCACCGGCGTACACCCACCACCAGGAAGATCGTGACCGAAATAGCAGCAACCACGGCCAACCCCAGAAGCGCGATTCCTGCCTTGCGTAGACGACGATTCATAATCTCACTCTACCACACTCGAACTGATACCGTCCAAAACATTGATCCCTTGGTTGGATTCGCATGCAGGATTGCTCGCGGAGCACGGTGTTGATCCATTGGGCCCTATGTGCCAATCCCCGCATCGGAGGAGCCAGCGGTGCGGTTTGCGCAAACGCCCTTCATTGCCCGAAATCACCAAGTGCCGGCCTCCTCGGCGCAATCCAAGCATTGCACCCTTCCGCCCGATTCTTCCTGGGTCGGAGTTGCTCAAGACACGATCTTGATCGGCGTTGCCATGGCCTGCCGTCTCTCTATCGGAATCAGCAGTTCTTCCATGTCGTTCTCACAGGCCCCCAAAGAGGAAGCGCTGGCTTGCTGTGCCCTCAACAGCCAAACCCATGAGGTCTCGGCGAGCCGCTCCACCGCCTCTATGTATCGGACAAGAGCTCCACGCCAATCGCAGCCAGCCAGCACAGAAAGCTTCGCTCAATCGCCGTGTCATAGAAGTGGAGTGCCTCCGGTCCATGGGCTGTCGTGAACCGACCGATGTAGGCCATGATGCCTTCCCAATCCTCTTGCGGCATCCCGTCGCGAATCTGTTGTGCCCTATCGACACAGAGCATCGTCAGAACGCTGTCGACAGTGTAGTCCGTGAGCTCCGCAATCTGATCGAAACGGATGTCCCGCCCTTCGTCGAGAAGACTGAGCACGCCTTGAATGAACTTGCGAACGGAACTTCGATACATGGGATCTCCCTTCCTCGGTCTCGCGGTGAGTCCATGCCGCTGATCAAAACGATGGTAACGATTTCTTGGGGGCATGCGCCAATGATCTCGACGGGCATGCCCGCGATTCGTTCAGTAACTTCATCAGGCCATCCCTGCCGAGTGGAGAGTCGATGTCATGATCTACAGATGCACGCCCTCTCCCTCTCATTGTCGCCCGAAACGTCAAATGCCGAACGTCTTAATGCCGTTCGGACAAGGCATAATCCGTTCGCTGCAAGTCAACCGAATGCATGAGCCTGACCGGCACGTGCAGACCGGGCATGGAAGGTGAGAAGCAACGCCGGTGCCTTCACATCTCGGGAGAGGGAGGACCGGCTGATACACAGCCAGAGGAGGCCAAGCATGCTGGGTCAGAAGAAGCGCGCAAGAAGAGGTTCCCGATCAACTGACCCTTCCGGCCTTTCCGGTCGAAGTGGATTGATTCTACGAACGGCCATCGTTGCTGCGATCCTTATCGCGGGTCTTGTAGCCATGGCAAGCGCCAATGGAGCCCTCGAAATCGGCAGAGGGAGAGATGCTCACAGGTTCGAGTTCCTCGGTGTGGACTACAACAAGGACGGAACATCCACATGGATATATCGTGTCACCTCGGGGCGCAGACCGTCTCTCAGCCACTGGGTTCTCGAGGTCGATCGCTCATTGAGCGACGACGCCATTGTCGATGCTTCGGAAGACTGCGAAGTTGGGAAGGATCCAACGACAGGCATATACGGATTCAAGTTTGATCGGGGATACGATGACAGAGAGAGCCGCACAGTATCGTTCACTCTGGATGCTTCGTACGAGGCTGTAGACACGCAAATAGCCATCAAGGCTGGCAGAGATGCACTCGTGAGTGGATCCATCCCAGGCCCCAGTTCGGCCGCCGGTGCAGGTGGAGATAACCAGTCTCCCACGGCGGCTGACGATGAGGCAACAATCAACGAAGGTGCGAATCTGAAAATCTCCGTCTTGGACAACGATAGCGATGCGGATGGGGACAATCTTTCAATCGAATCCTTCACTCAGCCGGATCATGGCAAAGTCAAGCAGAACGGCAAGAAGAGGATCAGGTACACACCGGAGAAGGGATTCAGAGGAATCGATGCGTTCACCTACACAATCTCCGATGGAAACGGTGGAACGGACACGGCGAAAGTCACTGTGACCGTAGGCAAAATGAGTGTGGAACCTGAGGCTCATGATGACCATGCGACAACCGATGCCGGCGTTGCGGTGAGCATCGACATCCTCGCCAACGACACAGACAGTGATGGGACAATCGACCCGGCAACGGTTGACATCACCGAGGCTCCCGGAGATGGAAAACTAAGCGTTGATCAAGCAACCGGCATCGTAACCTACTCCCCCGACCCAGGGAGCTGCGGAAGCGACCGCTTCGCGTACAGAGTCCGTGACAACGACGACGCCATGTCGAATGAGGCACGTGTCGAGATCCAGATCCTGTGTAACGCTCCTCCCAAGGCAAACGACGACGAGGCCATCGTAGGAGAGAATGCGGCGGTAGAGATCGATGTGGTTGTCAATGACATCGATGAAGACGGTTCGATTGATGCGACAAGCCTTCTGATCAGCAACCAACCGAAGCATGGATCCTTGAGCGCGAATCCAGCCAACGGAGAGGTAACGTACAAGCCCGATAGGGGATTCTGCGGCGACGACGACTTCGAGTACACAATTGCCGACAACGATGGTGCGTCGTCCAACGAGGCGAGGGTCACCATCACTGTGGTGTGCAACCAACCTCCCGAGGCGGGTGACGATTCGGCAACAACAGATGAGAACACGTCAGTCGGAGTCGATATCGTCGCCAATGATGTGGACAGAGACGGTTCGATCGATCCAGCAACGATCGTGATCACCAGAGAGCCCAAGAACGGAAGGCTGAGCGTTCACCCGACAACCGGCGTTGCAACGTATACGCCGGATCCCGGAAGCTGCGGGAACGATAGCTTCGGATACACGATCGATGATGATGACGGCGAAACGTCGCGGGAAGCACGTGTCGATATCGAGGTCCTATGCGATGATCCACCCTTGGCAATAGACGACCTTCACATGACAGATGAAGGGGACGTCCTCACCGTGACAGCGCCGGGCATCCTCGCCAACGATGTGGACGCACCCGGCAAACCGTTGTTTGCGAAGCTTGTCAGGGACGTCCGTCACGGGTCGCTTTCTCTGCAATCGGATGGGTCGTTCGTCTATGAACACGACGGCAGTGAGACAACAAGCGACGAATTCACCTATGTCGCCAACGATTCGAACAACGATTCGAACGTCGCTACAGTCAGCATCGTCATTGCACCGACAAACGATGAGCCGTCCGCCGCCGACGACGACGCAAGCACCGACGAGGACAACAGCGTACGCATCGACGTGCTGAAGAATGACACCGACCCGGATGGCGACAGGCTGACGGTTGACTGGGTCAAGTCGCCTGCAAGCGGCTCCGCGGCCAACAATGGAGATGACGTAACCTATACGCCGGATCCGGACTTCCACGGAACCGACAGCTTCGCCTACGGCGTTTCCGACGGAAGTGGCGGCACCGCAAGCGCCACAGTCATAATCAATGTCACAGCAAGGAACGATCCCCCAAGCGCCGAAGAGGACAGCGCCGCCACGGATGAGGATACGTTGGTTGAAATCGATGTTCTCTCGAACGATTCCGATCCAGACGGTGATTCTCTTGTGATCACGTCGGTCAAGCAGCCGAGCAACGGCGATGTCGATAACAATGGGACAAAGGTTGTATACATCCCGGATCAGCAATTCAGCGGTGTGGATACGTTTGCGTATACCGTTTCCGATGGGAACGACGGCCAAGCAACTGCGAAGGTTTCTGTCACGGTATTCGCGGTGAACGACCGTCCGATCGCTCAGGATGACTCCAGCACGACCAATGAGGATCTCCCAATTGCCCTTGAGATTCTTGGCAACGATACCGATCCGGATGGCGATCGCTTGATCGTCCAATCGGTGACCCAGCCGGACCATGGGTCGGTCACGACCAATGGCGAAGACGTAACCTATACTCCCAAGCCGAAT